>Ga0153987_1000025_pt1 | contig 48203 bp, 62 predicted proteins | sample TSNC071MetaG_FD_102279 | JGI IMG/M metagenome (GOLD analysis project Ga0153987, IMG submission 102279) | Attine ant fungus gardens microbial communities from North Carolina, USA - TSNC071 MetaG | ecosystem: Host-associated > Fungi > Mycelium > Unclassified | place: USA: North Carolina, William B...
ACCTGGAGTACATGGACAAGCATCTCCAGCGCTACAATGCCCTCCAGCGCAAGCTGGAGCACCTTGAGTGCGTCCATCTCGACGGAAAGAAGGCGGTGAGTCCTTTTGGTATCTCCTGCTATCTGTATTCACTGCCCGCAGCACCAGGCAGAGACTGAACGCCTCAAGCAAGATCTTTCGCGCTGTCAAAAGACGCTCACAGAGCAGACTGACCACATACACAAGCAGAAAAAGCACAATGACGCATTGGAATCCCGCATACGTGACTTGAAAAAAGCCGCCATCACTGACCATTCCGAAATCAAATCCCTCAAGGCCAAGGCTGCACGGGACGACCTGTGCAAACGTGTAACAGACCTTGAGGCTCAGCTCGCTAGATGTCATAGTGACCTACGACAACGCGACGAGCGGATAACTGAGCTTGAAAAGGCTATCGAATCTGAAAAAATCAGCAATGAAGGCCTACTCGCCGCTCGCCAGGAACTCTCTGACTCACAGGAGGACATCGCCACCCGTCTCGAAAACTGCAAATATCTTCTCGCTCATGCTGCAGAGCAGTACTGTCAGCTTGTCGCCACTACTGTCCCGTCCTCCACTCACAACGAATTGAAACAACTCTACCACACCACCCAACTCAAAGGATTGCGTCTTGAACGCAAAATTGCCAATATTGAGGAGCAAGTCCAGGAACTCGTCAATCTGGTTCGCCAGATCAACAATCACAATGACCTCCTCGAGTCTCACCTCGCAGATGCCAACCACCAACTGGCCAGCTATGAAATCATGATCAGTGAACCTCTATCCACCAATCCGAGTGTTGTTCCGGAGCCGACACAGATCACGGAACGTTGCGATCTTGAAACTGCTCAGGCTCGTCTTCATGAACTCTTGGCCATTTACTACTCCCTCTATTCGCAAAAGCTTGCCTTCGCCTGTACCTGTGTTGACAAAGACCTCACTAGGGCCACCTTCCTCGCTCAACAGTACTCGCAGGACCTCGCAAGTACACGTGCCTCTCACGAAGCTACTACCGCCAGCCTTGAAACAGTAGAACATGAGCGTTCAACTATCTCCGAAGAACTCCTCACGCTCAAAGACTCTTTGACAATCCTTCAACGCACCTGCACCTCTCTTGAGAACCAGATTCCCTCTATCAAGGACGAGCGACAGCAACTTATCCTCGACCATCAAATAGAGATCAAGAACAGCAGGGATGCCGTGCAGCGACTCACAAGCACCGTTCAAAAAAATAGGATGGCGGAGGACGCTCTACGAGCTGAGGTTGATCGGTAAGAAAGCCATCATCAATTCATACGGACCCTGCCCTCTCTATTGCTCATCTCTATCTTCACTCAACACAGACTGTTAGCCGAGCTTAGTGAAACAGAATCATATCAAGAAGCGTACACAGCATTATCGGAACAAGTTAGTTCTCTTCTTGCCCGAAATCAGCTAGCAGAAGAAGAGGCAGAGCGGCTGGGTAAATTCAATGCTGAGATTGTTGGTCATAATAATCCAGCTCAGCGGATCTCCTACGTCGATCGAATACGACGTGAGCTGGCTGAGGCTAGGCAGGTCAGTCCTGAATCCTATATCCTGACATCATTGATGATAGTCGTAGCGAGTCATTATGTTGACGAGAGAACAAGAGAATATAGTCCAGCTCAACACAGGTCTGCAACACGAACTGAACATGTACAAGTCTGTTGCAGACAAGCAGAAAACGCATATTACCAGGATTCAACGTGCTCCATTGTCCAACATCACTCGCATTATCAATCCTGTGAGATTAGAGCTCCCGCCAGGAGAGACGACATTGGATGAAATAGTATAATGTATATTCAGGTATATTGGATACTATGATCCCTATGTGCATCTAGATCTTAGTGATATCAACCCTTGAAATTGGGTTCAAGCTAGCACAACGAACAGAGATGCTATTCGTCTGGGACATAACGTCAGGAAAGTTACATTGCTTCAGTCATCAAAGTGACGGTCCAAAAGATAATTTGCAGCGAGTTCCTCGTTTTTGTCACATGCCAAATACGCCTCCACTGCGTCTTGATGCGAGACACCAAGGTCCTCCTCCAGCTAGATTGCCGAGGTTGATCACAAACTCGTGGGCTTTCAGTAGCTCGATGGACTTACCCGTCTGATTGCGGCTCTTTCATCCTGTGTTAACTGGATGGCCTGAACACCTGGAGGAAGTTCATTACCCTGGCCATCTTCACCTTCAGCTTCCATGCCACCTAGGATTTGAAGGATTGCACTCGGATCACTTGCTAGACGTGACGCAAGCTCGGGGCGTGTCAATGCAAGCTGTTGGATTAAGAAAGGGATAGCTTGTGGATTTTGGGCAATCATATTTTGTAAGCTAGTCGGTGAAGAATTATCTCGTGGTGATCCACGTAGGCCTCCCAGATTAGGCCGACCTCCGAGGAAACCATCACCAATCAAACTATCACCACCAATCCTACTTCGCTGCTGCTGTTGAGCCAACTGCAGGTTTTCCAAGTCAAGCTAGCACACATGTTCGGAATCATCATTTACCTGGAACAAATTTTGTGACCGATTGGTATTTTGGGCTGCTGGAACAGATGCAGTAGGACTGGCAGAGGCTGGTGTCTGTTGAGTCTGAGCAAGAAAAGGATTTGGCGTCGGCGAGATGCGCCTAGGTGGTAGATCCTGCGCTTGATCGTTTACATAATGCGACAGAGGTAAAGAGAAGGATACCGACGTCCATCAAATATTCGACTGCACGCTCTGCATTGTTGAAACTGGCACGTAGAGCTTCACGGACACGTTCAGGGTCAAACCCCATTTCAACCATTCTGTCCGTCGCATTTTGAAGGGCACTCCCTGTGAGGAAGCCATCGCTCACGTTCGGAGTAGATGAAGTAGATTCAGAAGTAACTGGAGACGTCCCTGATGCTGCTGGAGGTGCAGCCTCACCTGAGGATTCGATAGGTGTCGGTACAGTGGTGGAAGCAGTAGATGATGGTGCAGGGGGGACCTCTGTTGCAGCGGACGCAGAGGATACTTGAGGATTCGGAGTCGTAGTTGACTTGGGCTGGGATAAAGGTGAGGGGCTTGTGTAACATGTAAAGTCAGGCGTGCCTTGGCCACCATGAGGACAAAAAAGTCCTTCTCTTTTACGCCACAGGACTCAATAGTCTTGTCATCAGAGAGGATTTTTCCTAGAAAAGGTAAGCGCAAATTGAGAAATTGGATATCACCTACCTGAATAGATGACCTTCTGGGTAGAAATTGGATAGCCATGAGCCGCCTCAATCTTGGCTTTGAGCGTCAAGACGGTGTCAGCGGGCTCGACATCTATCTGATCTGGATATGAAAAACAATCGAGCCGGCAAGGGAGAAGGATACCTTGTGGACCTTGTGCTGGGTGGTCTTCACAGTGATCTGCATGGTGGATGACAAGGAGGAAAGACGCGTCACATCAGCAATTAGTAGTGTTATGTAATGTTGGTAATTAATATAATTGCCGGCAATATTCCTGATCCTCGCGGCTACCAACCCTCCTACTCCTATCCCCCATGGAACACGAGAAAGGCGACGACTACATTCGCAGACTGGCAGAATTTATTCGCACAAATGAGAGGGGGCTGGCAGAGGCTGGCTTCGCTCGTCGCCGCCGTTCTCCTCGTCTCCAATCTGCCACTTTCTCTTTCGCAAATCCCCTGACTTGGCTTTACTACGATTCCACCACACCAAGCGCTCTCAAGTCCGCCAAGCCTGTTGTGCTCTCAACAGATCTTCATCATCTATTCTATGTCCTCATGCGCCAGGAGGAACTCGGCTATGACGTCGGCACTCTGGATGTCGAGGTCGACAGTCCCTCTCGTCCAACAAGCTATATTACTTTGGAAGAAAATAACAGATCAGATACCCTTTCCCTTGCCTCATTTCGTTCCTCTCTCTCTGCCGTTTCGAACCTTTCTCTTGCTGTTGGTTGGTGGTCTCGCTCCGAAGTTACAGACATCAACTCGGAACTCAAGTACATCTTCAGCAGCTTCACCAAAATCCCTGCACTTTCTATCTGCGGTCCAAGCAAGAAGATGATTGTTGAGACACTTTCTGACATACCGTCCAAGAACGCTCTCCCGCTTGATACCTTCAAGAACTTGCAATGCTTGGAATGCACAGACATCGACCCACGTCTACTATTAGGCTGGGATAGATTGGCTGAAGGTCTGAGGAGTCTTAAAATCAAGAGGAGTGGTCTTGAGGATGTCGCAGATATATTTATTGGTGCAGTCATGGATGATCAGGCCAGACGAGCAGGCAGCAGCAGCCGTAAGCGGCGGCGAGACATTCCCCGCCATTCCGACAAGCACCTTACATTTCAGTCGAGCCAGCTACCTGGCACTGTTCTTGAGGTGGAAGAGGAAGGGGAAGCTCCTAGTGAAACGACATTTCCTTTTTCTTCAACTCAATTCCCATCTCTCAAATGGGCTTTTTTGCGACATTTATCACTCGCAGACAATGCCCTGACCGCCATACCCCAGGATATTTTTCCCTACCTTGTCTCTCTTTCCCATCTTGATCTTTCATCTAATCTCTTCGTATCTATACCATCTGGATTAGGCGCTCTCCATAATCTCATCCATCTTAACCTTGCAGACAATATCATCGACTCTGTTCTGGGTATATATCTCAATGTGGGACAAGTGCTTCATATCAATCTATCATCGAACCGACTCGAGTCCATTTGTGGTCTCGAACGACTACAGGGTTTGGAACGTATCGATCTTCGTCGCAACCATATTGAACAAAGCGCCGAGATCGGTCGACTTGCAACTTTGCCGAATATTACCGAGGTTTGGGTAGAAGGAAATTACTTTTGCGAAATCGAGGAGAACTATCGAATTACTTGCTTTGATTATTTCTGGAAGGAGAGAAAGCTTATCAAGCTTGATGGAACTCCTCCCGGATTTTATGAAAAGAGTCGCCTAGCGGCTCCTCCTCCAGAACAAATGACATCGTCTAGGCCACTTTCAACTGCTTCCTCGCCACCCGTCGTGGCAGTGACACATCATTTGCACTCATTTGACAGTAGCCGGGACTCCTCTTGCAATGCTACTGCTGCACCCGATTCTTTCGATCCATCCCTCAGTCGCCTGCCTGTTTCCGCTGTGGGTATGAAAGGGCCGCGGAAGAAGATGCGTATTGTCGACCTTGATGGAAACAATAGTGAGGGTGGTTCCAAAGGAACAATGCCAAAGGTAGTACGCAAAGAAAGGAAAGACAAGATCAAGTCAACATGGGGTACAATGAATGTAGAAGAGCTTTCGACACCCAGGGCGACTAGTTCAGTGGCTCCAGAAAGTCCTCTCTCATCGGATGGAAAATCGCCACCTCAGGCGACAGCAGACTTGAGCTCGCCGTCTCGTCGCCATCGTTATCGGACAGAATATCCGCAAGTGAGGACCATGGCTGATCCAGAACTGGGTCATCATCATGTGGCGCTGAGTCCTTGTTCAAGTCCCCGGCGACTGCTACATGCCGATGAGGAAGAGATGGTGAGCAGTGCAGAAGCTTATAGGAGACGCCTTGAGGCGTTGAAGAAGGACATGGGAGAGGGTTGGCTGCAGATTTATAGTCAGACAGAGGTCCCACTGCCGCCGTAGCTGTATTGTAGTGAATGTATATGTGACAGGTGTGACAAGGTTTGGCCGAACATTTCTCGTTCCAGTTCCTATTCATCTCTCTCTTCTCTTCCTCCCGGCTTGCTACGTCGCTCTTTACCACTTCGCTTCAGAAACTTTTTCCTTCATGGGTGCAAATTTATCAAAGGCTCTTGGTGTGTTCCTCGCCTCCAGTCAATTCCCCTGCCTCATGCCTTTATGCCGGACCAGGCAAAATCTTTGGAAACAAGGAGATGCGGCTGTTAATGTTGGGGCTTGATGCGGCCGGGAAAACGAGTGAGCCGCCCCATTTTTCTCGCATTCTGACCAGGGCTCATCTCCGACTCAGCTATCCTCTACAAAATCAAGTTGAACCAATCCGTGACTACTATTCCCACCGGTGCGCCCGCTGTATTGAGCGTGCTCTCTAGTGTGATTGATCTGTCTTCATGTGTCTAGTTGGTTTCAACGTTGAAACCGTGACATACAAGAATGTCAAGTTCAATGTTTGGGACGTTGGTGGCCAGGACAAGATCCGTCCCCTTTGGAGACACTATTACACTGGCACGCAGGGTCTCGTGTTTGTCGTTGACAGTCAGGACAGAGAACGTATTGATGAGGCTAAGCACGAACTTCATCGAATACTGAGCGACAGAGAAATGAGGGAATGTCTACTTCTTGTATTTGCAAACAAGCAAGATCTTCCCGGAGGTAAATTTCGCTACATTTTCCTGTCATTGTCCTGCTTATGTATGTGTACTAGCCATGTCACCTGCTGAAGTGACCGAGAAACTCGGACTTCATAGAATGCGGGATCGGTCTTGGTATGTGCATCCGAGGTACGAGTGACCGTTCAGTCGTCTGAATCATGGCTAACGTTCTGAAGCTGCGCAACGACAGGAGAGGGCCTGTTTGAGGGTCTACAGTGGCTGTCACAGAACGTCAAGAAACGCCAGCAGTGATTACTCTGGCCTCATTACGCCCTCGATACGCCTGCCTTCACATGTGCCTCCCAGCTTGTATACCCTTTTCACGCCACTTTGACTCACTACTCATGCCCACGCACGAACCTGTTCACGTACGAACGGATACATTCTTACACCCGTTTTGTTGTTTCTTATACCGTTATCTGTTATTCCCACGTCTATTTTTGAGCCTGTTTTCCTTTGAGAGGTGGTAGGTCTACATACACTCTAATGGATGTCTGTTGCTTGGATGAAATGAGTTGTCGCGACATAAGTAATCTTATAGCACTTAAAAAGGTGGGATAACCTTTGGCGGTCAAACGGGTGCTTCAGGCTGTTTAACTGTATTTGCTACTCTCTCCGACATGTCAACACCGGAATATGATGAATTTATTGAGGTCCGTCTGAAATGTCGGCCACATGAAGAGATCTTGATTATTGAATTTTCGCAAAGGCAGAACTCACCGGAGAAAACAAAGAGGTGTATCTCTTTCAATGGTTAACGACCACACTGAAGTATATCAGGGGAGCTCCTATAGTGTGTTCTCGCTGGATTACCTTCTTTTTGTGTATGTCCTGAATATCATCAGCCAGACCTCAAAGCTCAACAACAAGACATAGAGAAACAGTTAACCAAGATCATCTCCTCACCAGATCCTTATCCAACGCCGGGTCGTGCATTCCGAAACCTCGTTGGAAAATGTCTGGTGGAGATCTATACTCGGGCGGAAACGAGGTCAATGTTCGATACATTGCAAGCTTTTTTGAAAGTCGCAGCAGATTTCAAGGCGCCAGCTGAAAGGGATAGTAGTAAAATGTATGTATCTTCAACTGGGGAAACGTTGGGCTGATTGACTTGGATAGCGCTGCTCTATCTTGTGTGGGTGATGTCATGAGCGTATTTGGTGCAAATGTGAGCTATCCTTCTGAGTAGTCAATATTTCGTGGTTTATGATTCTGTAGGTGATGTCTTTAATGGCAGAAATTACGACAGTGACGCTTAGAACTGCGAAATCGTCTGGTGTATGTTTTTATACTCATGGTTCTCTCTGGTTTTTTGATGTGGTCTGCTAGTCGACACTCTTAAGACATCAAGCACTCGTCGCGCTTAAGAAATCTGTCTTGACTGGAAAGCGAGCTATCACGGATACCATGACGAAAGACATATTCAAACAATGCCGAAATTATCTCACAGACAAAGCACTGCCAGTCCAACGTATCGCTGCAAGTGTGAGCCAAATGTTCGCTTCATGTGTTATATGGCATTGAAAGTCTGTAGGTCATCATCATCATGTATTCGTCGAATGATGGTGCCCATCCAACTATCAATGATGTTGAAGCTATTCTCAGCTCATGTGTCAAAAGTCTTGATACGGTGGATCAGCTCACCCAACATACCCTCGCCCAACTTGTCGGACACATATTAGCATCCACTCAAGAAGAGCGCATCGTCTCCATGCCTGAACCTGTACAAAAATCCAAGAGAGAACAAGAAAACATGGACGATGATGTTATGTCTTCTTCTCAAGTCGAAGTAAAAAAGGCGCAAGCTACACCAACCGAGATGCTCCTTCTTCTTTCGAACCATTTCAACAAATTACACCAGTCTCGTAAAATTCGTGTTGGGCTATGCGACTTTTATGCTTCCTTGTTCACACATCTGGGTGCTGGGTGGGTGCAAGCAAATTTCTCGCTTATTGTTGGGCATCTGATGAATGAGATCGTCTCGCGCAACTCATCAACACGGTATGAGACATTGTTGGTCCGGACGCTTGTTGGAATCTTGTTGCGGGATTTGATTGGTGTAAAAATGTTGAGTGAGCAAGGGCAGATCAACGCTATACAAGATTTGGCGAACAACTATTTGAAGCGTTGGCCTGCAATGATGACAGGTCAAGCTTCTCCATCTCCCTTTGCCCTCGCTGTCGTCCTTCGAGAAGTGGCCGGGCTGCTGCAACAGCTCGGCGATGCACCACCTCCGGTCCAGGATGCTCTTGCTGACCCTCTCGTCACTATCCTCGCTCATCCGAGTCACACTGTACGAATAACAGCTTCTTGGGCCCTTCGTTGTTTCTGTTTTTCCACTCCTCTCCGTCTACCCAAGACGATCCTTGTATTGATGGATAAATTACAGCGGGATCTAACATTGATTAATACTCCCTCATCTTCTCATGAGGTGTCGCTGAGAGCTCTTGGTCATGCATATGGTCTGTCTGCGCTCATTTCTCTGATTCCGGAACGCCCCATGTATGTATCGTACGATGTCAGCGCGAAGGTGTTGGACATCGCGACGCAACTTCTCAAGCACGCGAGTGACCACGACCTGAGGACTGCTGCAATTGAAATTGAGATATCCTGGACACTTATCTCTTCACTCATGTTTCTCGGTCCAAATTTTGTTCGACCACACCTCCCTCAGCTCCTGGTGATATGGAGAAACGCCCTCCCTAAACCCACATCAAAGGAATTGCAGAATAACTCCAGCCGTTCTCCTGCAGAGTGGAGTTTCCTCCTTAACATCCGTGGGAGTGCTTTAGGAGCAATTTTATGTTTCCTCCAACGTAATGCATCTACACTCGTCACACTTGACGTTGCGCGCCGGATTGCCTCCCTTCTAAGCAATGCGCTCTCCTTTGCTAATGGTTTCATTTCCCAGATTGTAGAGGATCCATCTGAGCTACAACACCAATACACACTTCCATCCGGTGTGAAATACGGAAGAGAACTCACTCTCCGAGAGCGTGAAGCCTTACTCCGTCGACGTGTATACCAATGTTTTTCGGAGTTGGGTTTTAGTAGCATCCCAGAATCAACTCAGACATCTTTGCTACAATCGACGATCTCTGTGTTTGCGAGTTCTGATACTTATGGAGGCGTGGGCTCGGCTGTGCAAGCAGCGATTGCAAGTTCCGTAGGAACATTCACTTCTGTGTGGACGACTGCGGATGGATATGGGTATGGTGTCACGAGTAATGAAATCGTTGATTTTGGAGGGATCGGAGTTGAGATTAGTGGAAATGGTAGTAGTGTCAGTGGGACAAGGGATCATCTGAATCGAGATGATGTCGAGGTTTCAATAGATGCCTTGGTTCGTCCTCGCAGCCTCATACTTTCATAAACTGATGCTCTTTTTCCTCAGTTACGCAAACCCATTTTGGGCGCATGCGAACACGATCCGCTATCGCTGTGTCAGGCCAAGCTCACAATGAATGAATATCACCTTTTAGAATCTCCTCCTCCAGCGACATCGGTCATTGACACCGCAATTGAACTCTTTTCTCGTTTGTTACCGTTACAAGAGTTACCCTCGATAACGAAGTATATCCAGCAGGTCTTAGAATTAGCCAGGTCCCCAAAACTCGATAAGAACGTCGGCCGCAAAGCAGCTGTATTTGTGAATGTTGGTGTTGCCTTCGTTTTGACTCTACGCTATGTGGCAACAACCCAGATCAAACAGGCGAGAGAGACTTTCGGGAGCTCACAGGTTACGACACTCCTTTCTCCCTTCTTAAGGGCATGTCCATAATTCTATATCTCATGCTTCATTTGTCTGATTTGTTCGTGCTCAGGATGCCTTGACTGATGGGGATTTTGTTCTGCGGTCAGCAGGGAGTGAATGCATTGGCCGACTAGCCAGCCTCTCGGGGACGACTTTTTTGACGAGCCAGGTCAAAGATCTCGTTGATCAAGTAGTCAGTAATCGTGATCCGTATGCCCGTGCAGGCTGCGCACTCGCTTTTGGAGCGATATATGCCCATGTTGGTGGACTTGCGGCCGGCCCCTTGCTCGGAACCACCGTTCAAGTATTGAAATCACTCAGTGCCGATCCTCATCCTGTTGCTCATTTCTGGGCATTGAATGCGCTAGCGAGAGTCATCGACGCTGCGAGCTTGTCTTACGCACAATTTGTTCCGGGTACCTTGGGTATGCTGCTCAAAATTTACTTAATGGACTCTCATGAGCGTGAAGGTGGCATGAGTGTTGGCAATGCCAATCTAGGAGGAGAGTATCCTGCATATCTTGTAGTATGTCAAGTCATCGATGCTATTATCAATGTCCTTGGTCCGGATATCAGGGAGTCTAGTCGAACGAGGGAATTAGTATTGGGACTTGTGCGGGAGTTTATGGAAGAAGACGAGGGTATTTGCGTTGAGGCTATCAAATGCATACAACATTTCCTCATGTTTGCACCTGAATACATCAACATTCCCCAGACAGTCAAAATATTCAGACAGCACCTCTCGTCGCCTCGCCGACCACTCAAAATGGCATCAATCAATGCACTCTATCAACTCACGCAGAAGGACGCATTTTCTATGTCAAAAATTGGAGGAGATGCACTTGTAGAAGAACTATTTGGGATGCTGGATGATGATTATTCATCTGTGCAGGGGGTGAGGAACGTAATTCTGAGCTGGTTAAAGCAGACAGTCGTCTATAATCCTTCAGCTTGGATTGATCTTTGTCAGAGGATCATGTCGCGAACGACAGCATCCCAACAAACCGTCGATGCTATAGCACAGGGAAGGCTGAGAGATGACGAGGGAGAATCATTGAATGTTGGTGGTGCCGATCCGAGTACAAGCGGCAGTGTCAGAGCGCTTGGGACATCCCGATGGAGGACACAACTGTTTGCACTCAAGTGTCTGCACATCATATGTACAACTGTCGCCGAGAGTGGAAGGAAGGAACATTTCGATGCTAATTTTGCGCGTCATCAGGACGTTCCAATGAAAGGCTTGTTATTTACGCGCATATCGGACTTGATCAAGATGGCCTTTACGGCATCCACTGCATATGTTACTGAAATCAGGTTGGAAGGTTTGGTCGTTTTAAAAGATATCATCGAAGTGAATGCTTTGTGTTTTACTTGGACAAACCGACTCATTAATTTCCATAGATTTTTGCCCTATCACCAGATCCTGCTTATGATGATGCATTACTGCTCGAACAACATCAGGCTCCAATAACTGCCGCACTTACCCCCTCATTTTCGTCTGAATCAACACCGGAGATACTCTCCTCTGCTATATACGCTTGTGCGGTCTTTGTGGGATGTGGTGTCGTCAAGGACGTTGGTAGAATGGGGAGAATTTTGAAGCTTCTGATTACGGCCCTTGAACAATCTCAAGGTTGGTGTATGTGCTGGCACTCTCAGAGTTGAACATTAACGTATCTCATCGTAAAGAGTCCGGCATGTTATCCATTGGCAATACAGGGGAGCTCAGTCCTAATGCTTCCGCCATGCTTCGAATCTCGACGCTTTCGGCATGGGCTCAACTCCAAATATCTTCCTTGAAACAAAATTACCTGGAGAAAGTCATTCAGCCATATCGTTCGAAACTCTCCATGCTATGGATTTCGGCTCTGCGCGATTATGCTAGTATCAAAATTGACTCTGAGTTCCTTCATGATTTGTCCTCTGTTGCGATTGATTCGTCATATTCGAGTCTGGGCAGAGAAGTGTTGCTACCTGTGAGTCACTCGCAGGTCAAATAGTGGTCTATGCCAATCATGTGCCCCTAGTATTACACGCAATCATGGCCGACTATCCTTCGTGCTGTGGCTTCTGTGATGCAATCGGGTGATACTACTATCCTTGCTGCCATGGATCAGGAACCAATGCAAACTCCCGACAGACAACTGAAATCGCGCGAGGATCCTACAGCATGTTTCTATATAATATTTGGACTCGTCTATGAAGCATTGTCTACACCATCTCCTGGTGATGGTTCCTCCAACATGGACAGACAGGCATTGGTCGTGACATGCCTGGAAACACTTAAATCTCTAGTACGACCCGAATATGCTGGCAAAGCTGTCATGGAACCAAATATCTTTGATGAATTTATGAGTTTGTCATACAGGATAGCTATGACTGAGCCCGCAACTGTGCAAGTGCACCTGATTGAGATGTTGAGTGTATTGGCATCTACCCAAGGAAATCGGTAAATTTTTCTATTATATCGTGATAGCTCTCATTCAATTGTCTCCTAGCCAAGCGGATGCCCTCAGTCTGTCCACACCTCGAGCACATTGTCTCAGGATATGCTCTCACATCCTCAAATACTCCAGTGGTCCTTCTTCAATCCACCGTCAGTGATTGAACATATTATTACTTACTCCGGGCTTGAAATCACCATCGTACAGAAGGACACACGGCAGATCATATTGCTCTTATTAACACTTCTTTCGCTGCTCTTTCTGCCATTGCAGATTCCATTGAGACAGACCAACGGGAAGACGTTCGTTCTGTTGCTACGCTCTTGTACACTGGTGGGTATCCAATTCCGTCGCGTTGAAATAAATCTAATTTACACATGCTAGATTTTCTCAAGGATGAAATATCACCTATCGACCGCGTTACACCGACCTTCACTTCCCTTAAAGCTATTTTGAGTATACCTGTCCTAAATCAGAGTGATTCGCGGGAACGCTATCAGCGAAGTGTCCATGCTCTCCTCTCTTCCTGCCTCCTGAACATCGATGGGATGAGGTGCTATTATTCATGTCCATGTCGTCCTTGATAACTTGAAGTTGATTATTTCTCCTAGGGGACGGGCCGGCGCCATCTCCACCAGGAAAACCAAGACCAACATGCTTGCTATTGTCCTAGTTTTGACCACCATTCCTCCGACTGTTCGAGTGGGTCGAGCTGCGATTGAGCATACGTGTTTTTTAATCTCCCAAAAATTGCTGGAAGATGACGAGGTGGGCCCACCTAATCCATTATAATATTCCGGAACTTCACTGAATTATCCCAAGATTTCCCTGACTGCTGCCCAATGCTCCAAAACGCTCATTGTTGCGTCCTCGACTGGAAATTCTTTACTTCGACAATGCACTAGACTCTTGATCCCTGCCCTTGTCGAGTTCATCGGCAGAGTAGCACCTTCGGTTCACAATGGTAGCATTACCGAATCACAGACCATTGCTGTCACTGAAGTTTGGAAAGCCTTCTCCACATTTTTTGCCTCTGTCACAGAAGACAAACGTACGTGAAAATCACAATTGGATGGCAGAGTCGGCTCATCAGCTACCCAGGACCCCAGATTCTGACAGTTATCCTGCCAACATTATCATTGTTACTCTCACAAAGCACTGGGACATCTCTGGGCATTAGTTCGCAGACAGTGACGCAACTTTTAGCATACGCTACCACGTCTCCAATCGCATTCAAGACTGCTGCTGACAAACTTGAACCTGCAACGAGAGAATTGCTTGAAGCATCTGTACGCAAGGCTGTTGGATCCACAACAGCAAATGCTCAGACGACGGTCAAGCCCCAGATCTCCTTGAGATCTTTTTGATTTCTCTCTTTCTTCACTCACTTGTACCTACTTTTGTTCAAACTCTCTGTGTAATCGAACTATTGAACCTGTGATAGCGACATCGTGCCACTTGTGTATCTACTTCCCTGCGCAAACATAATTGTACGAGCCGTATATATCCAAGAACGCCATCTTAGTGAACACCAAGTTTATGATGCCCCGAACTAATAATGCAGCCGAGGGCATTGCAAGCGAGCTGAAGCCAAGCGACTTGAGTTTTGCCATGAACAAGTACTGCTGAGTGTTGGCACCGAGCGCGGCCTAAGGGTCGAGAGGCTACGTGGTGAAGTGCGACACTCGAGTCGCGTGGATGACCCCCAATGCAGTCGTCGCGCATCTCTACTGAGTTTTTATTTTTTTGTAGAATTCAAAGGTGACTTGCACGACATTCAACTCGTCATTGTGTCGCACTGCAATGCACCCACGAACTGCAGGCACCCGACTTTACTCGCGAAGCTCGTAATTGCATCCAAGCACGGGTTGCCAGGCGAGCACAGTTGAGAATGCACCGTTACCCAGACAGATTTTGCGTGTCGATGCTAGTGGCTTGTTGATGACAGCGACCAAGTTCCGATACGCGTGGAGGGACTTTACTTCAACATAGGCGTGGGTGCGGCTCCGACTTTGTTGGCCTTGCTTTCGGATATTAGCAGCTTATTGAAGTTGAAGTCGGGACCGAAGATGGAGTGAACGGAACTCGGTAGCTTACTTGGCGGCACCCCGGTTCCGGCTGGCATCGGGGACTGCGAACACCACAGGCGTAACATTTGGATCCAACAGAAACGGAGACTGTAGACTTGGCGTCGTCAATCGTCGCGTCGTGCGTGCTGCATACGTCGCAGAATTGGGCTTGCAGGTTTGGGTCGCCCACACTTGGATGCCATGGGGTTGAACATGGCCCATACGGTGGGCTCCCTCGCAGTCTCGCATAGTACGCGGGGGCGTTCAAGCGAGTTCGTCAGGAGATTCCCGTGCTGTCGGTGCTGGTAAACATGGTGAAAGCGTATTTCCTATGTCGGCATTAAAATGATACCATTTAGTGTATTAGTATCTTCAGGTCTGCTTGCCATTCTTTATCCTATGTCATCAAGTGACTTACATTCGTTTAATGCATCCTCCGACACCAGCATGTGTATCATCTGCAATGGCTCTCTTCTGACTGAACTAGTAGTATCGCATCTTGGCCTGGTTCAATCCGGAAGTGACCGGAAATCTTATACCCGGAATTTTTTCCCTCTGTCCAGTATGCTCTCACTCCTTCGCACTACTGCCCAAATCCGATCCTTTTCGGCAATGGGCATTGTCAACACCCTTACCGGCGCCATTGGAAAAACTCCCCTCGTAAGCCAATCAACGCCTCCCTGGTGTCTTTTTTGACCTAATCTGCGCTGCCGATAGATATATTTGAAGGCGCTGTCTGAAAAGACAGGGTACAAGATCTATGGTAAAGCGGAGTTTCAGAATCCTGGGGGCAGTGTCAAGGACCGTGCAGCCCTTGGTTTGGTTCAGCACGCTGAAGAACAAGGACTGCAAGTCTGGCTTATATGGTAACGTGTTGCTGAAAATACTGATCATGAATCAGGTTGAGACCCGGAGGAACCGTTGTTGAAGGTACCGCTGGAAACACTGGTATTGGTCTTGCACATGTGTGTAGAGCTCGTGGATATAACTGTGTCATATACATGCCTAATACCCAAGTAGGTTTAGCTCTGCTTCTGGGGGAAAACGTCTCACAAAATATGATCTACAGAGTCAAGAGAAAATCGACCTTTTGCGTATGCTGGGTGCAGATGTACGGCCTGTCCCCGCCGTCGCGTACGAGAATCCTGCAAATTACAATCACCAAGCAAAAGCATACGCCGAATCCATCGAAAACGCCATTTGGACGAACCAGTTTGACAACACTGCGAACGCTCACGCTCATTATGTCTCCACTGGTCCAGAGATATGGGAACAGACAGGAGGAGATTTGGATGGCTTCACTTGCTCAACTGGAACTGGTGGTACTCTCGCTGGTGTTGGAAAATATCTCAAGGAAAAGAGCGGCGGACAAGTTCAAGTTTGGCTGGCCGATCCTCCTGGCAGTGTCCTAACCAGCTACATTCAAAGCGGTGGCAAATTGGTTGAAAGGACTGGTTCTTCCATCACAGAAGGTAATTACAAGCTTCTCTTTGTAGTAGAGATAAGCTCCTGACGCTTTCGGACTTAGGCATTGGGCAAGGTCGTATCACGGAAAATCTTGCTACCTTCATCAAAGATATCGATGGTGCATTCACAATACCTGATGAGAAGTCCATTGTGATGCTATATGAATTACTCGATACAGAAGGATTGTATATGGGCGCGAGTTCTGCACTCAACATCGTCGCTGCGATAGAACTTGCTGAGAAGCTCGGTAAAGGTCAGTCCAGTGTAGTTCCGGCTTTTGCGCGACTTGACCATGAATTTAGGTTCCAAAGTAGCAACCATCATTTGCGACGGGGCGTATCGGTACCAAAGCAGACTGTTCTCCAAAAAATGGTTAGCGTCGAAAGGACTAGAGGAAACTATTCCACCACATCTCAAGAAATACGCTGTCTTGGATTAATGCACAATTTGATATGTATTTTGATTGTCAAATGCAATAGGAAAGCCATGGACATGCAGCATAAATTAGTGAATGGGGGTTAGGTGATAGCGATTGGGTGTCTAGTAGACTCCATGTGTGTTATGACTGAGAATCATTCGGTGGTTGGGGTTGGGTACTTGGCTGGGCTGTTGAACTTGCAGCCGCTTTCTGCTCAGCTTCCATGCGGAAGAGAGCTCGCTGGACTTTGGATTGCAGGTAGTGGGACTGCGCTACAGGCTGCTGTTTTCCAGTTGGATGTTTCCCGGTCTCTTCTGCTTTAAGCACAGGTGGGGAGTTTGCTTTAAAAAGATGTTCATAATTCTGGGTGTAGATGAAAATACACATCTCATTCTGTATGTGGTAAGACGTACCCTCATGATGACCTCCAACTTGTCGTCCCGCTTCACATTGAGGATCAGCTGCGCCTCGTCCAACGTCATTCGATGTTCTCGGGTCAGGCTGTCAGTGACAGATCCAGAGTTTGCATTGCCGACCCCTGCCACATCACTCGCCATATTAGCCTGCGGCGAATGCTTAGCATCTAGCACATGTCTGAGCGTGAACAAGCGAAGGACGAAGGTAGATGTTTACTCTTGACGGCCTGTCTCCCAGCCTCAAGGAAGGCTTTTCCGAGGATACGAGAACCGGTCAAGAAGATTTGAATGAGAACTCTTGGTGACGCCTGGGACTTTACTTTAAATTCTCGTATTCGAGCGACAAGACGAGGAACAAACCATGGATATGGACGAGAGATGTAGAAAAAAATCCTGAAAGCTCGGGTGCGTGAGAACCCTGGAATTTTGGATTTTCCGTTCTCATTCATTTCTTTGGTCCCCTCCCTCCTTTGTCCAATGCCTCATCCTATTCATGGGTCTTCCCCCAAAAAACGCAAAGCACAGAACCAGACCCCACCCTCATCAACGATATTAAAAAAGAAATCGAAAGTTTTACCAGATTCAGATGTCGACTCTGAAGGCGAATTCCATGTCGTCAAGGCCTCTCTGAGACTCTCTATCCCTCCTATCTTTGCAAACAACCCTCGTGCAGGTGTAGAAGAGATGCTTGACTCTATGATTATGAGGTGTATCCTATTATCCTATATAGTACCTTGTCCAATTACAAATACTGTTTCCTTCAGATACATTCATCCTCTTGGAGGCGTTGTCCTCTCTCACTCCGAGCTGTTTTTCACAAACAACCGAGCAATGGTCAAAGCCGACTGTCCATTCTTGGTTTGTGATGTCAGGTTCGATGCGACTGTGTGGAGCCCGAGGGTCGGCATGAAACTAGGTGCGTGCTCATCCCCAATTTTCGTCCTGGCTCATGCTTCCTGCAGTTGGCAGAGTGAATCTCTGTTCACCTGACCATGTGTCCCTCCTCATACATAGAACCTTCAATGCTTCTATTCCCCGTTATCATATACCTGGAGACGAGTGGGTATTCCAGTATGGACCCGCCGAGAATGACCCCGAGCTGGGTCCTGACACGGCAATGGAGAAAGAGGACGCAGGCAGATGGATCAGTCGACGAGACGGTCAGAGACTTGGAGGGGAGCTCGGGGATCTTGAATTTACTGTTACAGGGTGTGTTGTGAGCCTTGTTGCTTGATTCGCGTCTGATGAACGGCACAGGCTGACTATCGCGAACGAGATGCTTTCGATACAAGGCTCGATAGCTCCTCTAGGCAGAAGTAGGACTGTTTCGTAGTAGTAGTGAGCAAAATGTACAGGCGCTACCAGGGTTCGAACCTGGGTTTCGGGAAGTCGGACATCAGAATCCCGAGTGATAACCACTACACTATAGCGCCCCTGCAGTCGGGCTGGGCAAGTGTGGGATGGGGAGAGCGCGCAGGAGTCAGGGGGCGGGAGGGAAAAGAAAGAGGATGGCCACGAACCCGTCGCACATACTCATTGCCCGCAACTCACGAGGTCCAAATAATCCAATTGCCTCTCTCAGCTCGCCCACAGAAACACACACTGCAGCTGCTGGAATCTTCCGCTCGTCTGGCTCTCCGCCATGGGTCCTTCAGGGTTATGAGTCGGACGACATCGTTTCCGAGTTCAACATCGAGGAGCCCATAGTGCTCCATGAGACTTTCACAAAGCATGCCAGATTCCCTGGGACAGTCAAAATCGTGGTCGAGAGCACCACTTTCTGGTTCGCCACCACAGTCTATCTCCATCGCCTCACCAACACTCACCTCACCATCCAGGGCCCACAAAGAAGTTCTCTACTTCGCCTCTCCCTTCTTTGAGGCTGCTCTGAGCGGTCACTGGTCTGAAACAGGACGACCACTGTCCATGTCCTCTGTTATTACCATCTCCCAGCCTCCTGTGGTTCCAGGAGACAAACCCGACTTGGAAACTGAAATGACATTCGCACCGATGGATCCGTCTACCGATCAAGTTGAGCTTGATGAGCTGTCTGACTCCGATGGTGTCAGGCTTAGTGAGAGTGATGCAGAGGGAGGCACCCTCTCAAAATGTCAGGCCAGAGACGACAGCCTAGCTAAATTACAGGGATCAGGCTCGATCCGCAGGAAGCTCCAAGACACGTCTTCTAGCGCCCGTAAGCTTTCCGCCTCTCATGCAAAAGTCAGGAGACGGCCGAAAGATAGTCCTGATGCAGTGATAGTCCTGAAAGAGGAGAAGGTGAGCTGGGTCTTTGCTCACCTATGCATATTCGTTCTCAGCCACTCGGTCAGGCCAATACCTTCCATGACTTCCTCAAATTTGTATACCCCCAGTGCGTTGATCCTCTTCTTTCAGAGCTTGAATGGGATTCGTTCATTGATCCGACTCAGCTTGGAATGCACTATCACTTGGAACAACGTTGAAAGCTTGATGAACATCTCCCACAAGCTTTGCGTGACATCACTTCAACAAGAGTGCCTTCAATTCCTGATCACACATGCGGCCGGCCGACCCATAAAAGCCATGCGGATAGCCGAGCTGTTCGAAGAGGAAGAACTTTATAGAGAAGCCAGCCGTTTCGTGCTCGACAATCCTGGTGGGTGGTCCGAGCACGATCTTAGCACACTGAGCAAAGAGACACTGCTCAAGTTGGAGAAGAGGCATGTCTTCTCATAAGCCAAATCTCGAGATCTGCTGAACCCAAGTAAAAAAAAAAAAAAAAAACTTTAGGCGAACGTGGTTCCTCGAGCGCGTTCTCAAGCTAGGCTTGACCCAGGTCAATAAAGAATATCAATGCGTAAGCTCGTCTTTTCTTGATTTCGCCGAACACTCAACAACAACAACATCATCATCACCATCATTATTGTCATTGTCAGTGTGTCACCTGCCCAGATCCTCCAGTCTGCGCACGCCTTTTGGATGAAAAATGGAGACAAGCGTACGCAGCCGTCTTCCGCTTTGGTCCACCCCAGCCCTCTATGGTTTTTCGATATCTCCGTCAACTTGAAGGTGTCAGTCCTCCTCTTTCTCTCACCCAAACTGCGTGTCAAGCGAGTGCAAAGGCTTTCACTGTTACCCGTAACAATAAATTCTTATTCCATTCCGACTCGAGTCCAGCTGATGTTATTTTTTTTTCTTTTTTTTCAGTATTTGATCGAATGTTCTCTCTCGGCGTGAGAGCGGAAAATGTATCTCTCAACGGACGCGTTTCCGCTGCGGCAGTTGCGGGGCCTCGACGCCATTTTCTTTATTGCACTCTCAAACCAGATTCTTCCAACCGACCAAGGAGGTCTCGTGAAGCACTATAACCCTTGCTCAGCGATATACATATAGTATATGGAACCCGTGTGTGCTTGCTTAATTGTCACGTTCTACGCCACAACCCTCAATCAGATCGAAAAGATATAAATGATGGTATTCATAAACGAGAGTAGAGATTTATCGCGATAAATAATTATGAATACTTAACACTACACCATGATATAGCTGAAAATGTATGAGATGTCCGACGAAGTGAAATATAAAGATCCACAAATAGGTACAAAAGACAATAGAAACATGGAATCGTCATGCAGCCCCTTTAAAAAGCTGAGGAGCATGCTCGATAAGCCATTCAACAAGCAGGGCTCGCTGAGCCATGTCGCTGAATTCAGCCCCAGGATCCGGAGACCTGATAAGAGTAGCTGCAGAATCGACTGAGTACGAATGAAACGAGAGCGATACCATGAGCACTTACGTCCGAATACCACCCCAAGATTTCTAGCATTCATCAGGTTCCTCTCGTTGCGCTCGTGTATACTGATCAGTGATTCATAGATTAGCTTACTCGAGATAGCTTTTGAGATACGTACTGGTTAAGGTGTATCATCAAGGAACGGAGCGTACAATAGTGTTCGCTAGGCAGCTTCTTGATGATGTTCGCCAATGTCCAATCTCTCACCGCTGGGTCTTTGATAGTAATGCTTTGAACGAACTGTATGTACAGCTCGTATGTAAGGAGTGGATTAGGTAAAGAACGGAAGTAATTCTTGAGGACGGATGTGACACTACTGATATCGTTGAATCTGTCAGTGTCGAGCAAGTCAAACGTCGTGTAATCGCCGCGCTCGAACAATTGTGTAATCAATTTCGATTGGCTAGCGCCTCCTGTTTTACGATAGATGCCTTCATAGTCTAGAGCTGAGATACAAGTCAGAAATAGATCACCCAAAGCCTATAAAGTCATACCGACTGCTTCCACTGCCTGGATGCATTTTTCAACAATGATGGGTACCCGCCGGTCATCACCTTGACTGTCCGCCCGCACCTGCTCAAACAACTCTCGACCAAACATGGCAGGAGCTGCAATAGCTGAATTAGATGCAGTCAATAACAAACATACGGACAACCTACTGGGATGAGCGTGCGAGTCTTCTGTTAGATGCTGGGCACAAGGGACTTGAACAGCACCCGTGCAACGAGTGTGGATTGATGCGTGACAAACTGGTCGTCGTCGTCAGACTATTAGTAAGACTGAAAAACACACATACTCGTGCAACGAAGTTGAGAACCCCATAACTTGTCTCCGCATTGATCACAACGAGTAAATCTCAACACGCTGACTTGCTGGAAATTGTGGTCCAGATGGCCCTTATTTCGTTGTGAGTCTTGAGTTGGCGCGGGAATCATTTTCGGCTTATGCGAACCAATCCACTTCAACTTCCGCGGTATAGGCACGTCTGTGTCTTGTTTGGGCAGCTTCATGAGCCTATCGGTATCTTCGTGAACAAGGGTCGATGATCCACTAGTTGATGCACTGAGAGAAGGCGCAGATTGGGTAGGTACATGGCTCAGGTTCCTAAGTTTCTCAAAGGAAGGTTGAATCGTGGGTTGGGTAGAGGGGAGATTGAGAGGAACTTCAGGAATGGCTTCCAATCGGCGGGAATATATATTGCTGAGCTGTGCAAGTTCCTCATTGCGAGCATTAAGAGCTGTTGTCTCCTCGAGATAAATATCCCTAACAGTACGAAGCTCTGCAACCTCGCGTTTCAACGTCTCTCGTTCCTCAACGAGTGCACCCAGATCTCCTTGGTATTGCCGCTTGAGACTGTCTAAACGCTTCGTAAGAGACCGCCCAAGATTCACCGCAGGTTTCTCAGGTGTCAAGCTAGAGGGAGGGAGAACATTAGATAAGTAGGAATGACGTTGGATAGCAAAATTGTATACCTCTTTGCTGACGAGAGTTCTTCCATCTCTGCCAAAGTGATATCTCTCTCGAGCTTCAGCCGTGAGAGATCATGCTCCAGGCCGGATAAATCGTCATTCAGCTCTTTAGACATTTGCTGCCTCAATTCGCGTCGACGATCTTCTCCAGACATCGCCGTCAATTTGGCTGCTTGACCAGATAGTAGAACACGTAACCGAGTGACTTCTGCCTCGGCGTCACGCCTAGCCTTCCACTCTCTGTCATACTCTGCCTGTGCAACTATTACACCGTCGATGAAATTCTTGCTTGTCCTCTGTGCTGTACGCTCAGTGCTCGAATCAAGAACAAAAACAAGAATGCTACCTTCATTCCATCGAATTTCTCTTTGAGGTCATCACAGACTGTTTTTCTTGATTCCAATGTCATAGCCACGTTCTCAACAAAGTCGACGTCCAATTGAATTTGTTTAACACCCTGCTCTCGAGAACCTTTGATAATTCCATGTAACTGAGAGATCAGCGAGTTTTCGCTCGAGCCCGACTCCGTGATTTGAAGATCATTGGCCGATTTAGATGGTTCGCTGATGATGGATATTGCCTCTACGTCATCTAGACTAAGGTTGAGAGTAGACAATGACTTGTTCTCTGATGAAGGTATTCTATCCATTTCCGGTGGTCTATATAAGCAATTCAGATGCGTGAAGGTGTCAGCTTTAGCAACATACATGCTGAGTGTCTGTCTTTCCTCTAGCAATAATTCTGAGAAAGATTGTTGCAAGTGGAGCTGCTTTGGTTCATCCGCTGTCTTAGCTTGAGGGGTTACAGCTGTCAAATCTTTCTCAGATGACCCGTGTGACGCCTTTGGAGTGGAGGGACCGTCAGATTCTTGAAGGACAGTGGTCATTTGGTCGAAGGATTTTAATTTATTCCCTTGCACTGAGCTCAAAAACTCGGCAAAGTCTGTAGTGTTTAAAGAGAAACGGATAGGAGGGAGAGCGGGAGCGATGAAGGTTGCATGCGAAGTTCGCTCGACAGGTGAAGACTCTGACAAGTCATCCGAAACATCGTGTTGGGATGGAACAGAAGCATCCTCACTCAAAGAAGGCGAATAGACATCAAAGTTGTCGTTATCACTGACTGGAGCTGAAGACAGATGATGCTGATCAAGAGTGGGACGTCCATCTCCTGAAGTCTCGGAATCTGATCCATCTTCAACGCCACGTGGTACATCTACTCGATGGTGCGGGGACGTAGATCTCGAGCTTACAAATGATTCCTGCCCCTCTATACTCCGGTTTGACGTTAATGACATTCTATTTTCATTGATTCGAGGATGCGATTGACCATTAACATCATCACTTTGCCTCGAAACTGCTGGGCTTGGAGATCGTGATAGCTCTCTTGACCGACTAGGTGATATTTTGAGATTTATTGTTTGATCCTCCTCGGTAACTACAGAAAATAATTCAGAACGCAGCACTTCTTCCGCCACGAAAAGGGACTGATTACTATCAGTGGATATTTCCTGAGAAGTAGAAACAGGGGCCAGCCCTTGTCTACCAAAAGGTTGAGCGTCTGATCTTGGGGACGCCTGACTACTAGGAAACGATGGATGATGAGTCGACGTGTGATCTGAAAATGTAATGGAAATGGGAGATATTGTTGGATTATCAGTTCTAGTGGGACGGGCTAAACCTCCATTAGTGTGGCGCCCCTTTTCTGGTCTGGAAGTGTTGGTCAGGCCTTGAGATGTGCTCGGGCGAGCGTTGGATTGGAGAGGAGGGCGGCCTGGCCTCTGACCAAGAATAGGTTGTATAGGTTGAACGCTATCGTCATAACTACGCCGCCTGGCCTCGAGGTTAATATTAGAGACTTGAGATTGGGAATAGTCGAGTCGGTCGTTCACGTAAGGTGGTGGGGCCATAGTAGCAGCCGGATGTGCAGGGTTTCGGAGCTGCATATCTGAAGGTGGGTCATTCATAGGTTGTGATCGAGTGTCTTGTCCGTTTGAAGACTGCAAGGGACCTCTCGACTTCACAGGTGACCGAGCAAATACAGGGTCCCTTGCTATGGTTGACTGAGATGCATCATGCTGAACGACTAGATTTCCATTCAACCTAGATGGTGATGGGACCTGATCTGTTGACGACTAGAATATATGTATATGAATCCATTTTCAAGCGACTCGAAAAGGTGAACATACAGTGCTATCCGGAGGATGATTCTTGTCTCTGCCCTTCGAAGAGCTGCCACCACCATGGCGTTCACGCTCAGCCTTTTTCTGTGTGTACTTTCTGATCTTGATCATACGTTCATTGTGACACTTCATACAATATATGCCTTGACTAGTTTTGGCGAAAATGAGCTCATCTATCCGATTCTTGCATACTTTACATTTGAAGCAATGCGCGTGATACGAATCGTCACCAGTCATGATGGCTTCGTCAAGAATGGGGAGATGGCAGACATTGCAATTGTAGGAACAGTTAGCACATATGGGTGAGCCATCGGAAAGTAGAAGGAGGTTGGTATCTGCAGTAACTTGATTGCCGCATTTCGCACACTTGAAGCAGTCGACGTGGAAAAATGATTGGCTATAGGTACGAGAAAGTTAGTTTCATATTTCATTCATCGGATGGATTGAAGATTTTGGTTTGTGCGTTGCAAACATCCACACTCTGGAAAATGTGACCGAGAAATGCAGTGAATACTTGTAAAGACTCACCCAAAAGCCACCACAAGCCCACCCTGTTCGCTGACAGCAGACATTTTGCATCCGGGACACAATTTATCCTCAAGATCGATAACATCCTGAAAATTGCGGCTAGGCTGTTGAGTGTCGGAAATGGATTGCTCATGGACAGGGATCGTGACGGGGGTTGAGGTCATAGAAGCGAACATGCCGTGGTCGTTAGGCAAAGATCACGCAGCTGTATGAGGTATATATTGTGCTGGCGCCGAATAATATCTTTTTGCGCAGGCAGTTAGCACAGAATGTAAGCCTAGACTCTGGGTATCCTGAAAAAGAACGGAGCAGAACGAGAGTGTGGAGGGAGAGAAAAGGACCTGGGCAAGTGATAGGAATGTACTTGGCGGGCGTTTCAACGCGAGTGTCACACGAATGTCACATCTGTCACGCAGAAGTGGCAGTGCAATCTCCCCTGGCCAAGTTGTTCAACGAATAACGGCCCCTTTATTGAGGAGAAATGGTTGCCACCATCGAAAGTGCATTTCAGTGATTTCTGGTGACATGATACAGCGGTGACCAGGGCGTCTTTTTTCCGGAGCACATGCCAGGACTCCTGAATCCGGATCTCATGTCAATTAACATCAATGATTTCATCAGAACTCCAGATCACGATAATGTCTGAATTTAGAAGTGCCATCAAGGTGTGGTCCGTGCGCGAGTTTGGTTACTTTAAGAATAGAGAAAGGCACTGGGTAATGTTTTCCCATCTCTTGTGCTCGGGCATGTACTGTCGCCAGTGAGGTCTTTACCGAGGCACAGTCTTTTGCTGATTGCAAATTACACATCCGAACTCGTCTGTTGGCTTCGGCCTCCAGCAATTTTTGGAAACTCCTGATTATTCAGGATTATGTAGTAGAATGGATGAATAGATTGTTTTGCCTTTTACTTCTATCTGGAATGGCTTTGATCACCATTTCTGGGTTTCCTTGTTCTGGGAAAAGCCAGAGAGCACATGAACTCAGTCAGTATATGGCTTGCAGGATCCAGGGCCAGGGTGCATTCCACTCTGTCCAGGTCATCTCAGATGATGTGCTTGGTCTGCAGAGATCGGTCTATGATGGTATGCCGTGCATGTTCCCTGATTGTTTGCTTATATGTCAATCTGCAGAAAGCTACTCTGAGAAGCCAGCCAGAGGAACCCTGTTCACTGCTGTGCAGCGCGCTCTCGCCCCTGGCAAGATTGTCATCCTAGATTCTCTCAATTACATCAAGGGATTCCGTTATCAACTCTACTGTGCAGCACGAGAGGCCAGGTGTCGTGTTTGTACAGTATGCTCAATACTTGGCCTATCTCACAATCCAACTGACTCAGAGATAGATTTATGTTGCCACAAAACCTGACCTTTGTCGAGAGTGGAATCAAATTCGTCGAGATAACTACAAGTACGCTCCAGAAACGTACGCGTCCTCCATTTTGGATAGTTCTTCCACTCAATGCATTCGCAGACTAGAAAATCTTTTCCTGCGATACGAGGAACCGTCATCCATGGTACGATGGGATGCGCCCCTGTTCGTAGCACTGTGGACCGACGAGAGTTTGCCAAACGATGCAATCTGGGAGGCTATCACGAAAGGAAACATTAAACCGCCCAATTCCGGGACGCTCAACGTCTGTCCAACTCCGATTGCAAACAGGATCCTAATGACTCATGATATTTATCAGGTTGCAAAGGCCCCATCCGATGCGCTTCAGGCTCTTGAGCATACGACCAGTATGATGGTTTCAGCAATTGTAGCTGAGCGCTCCGCGAGTCAATTCACTGGAGGACCTATCAACCTGACACTAAATGGAAGCGTCAAGGTCACAGTCATCCTGCCAGAACGAAACATCACACTGTCTGAGTTGCAGCGAATGAAGCGGCAGTTTGTGAGTATTCACAAAAAGTCCATTATTTTGGGTGCAACAGAAAAGGGCGCCGTGGACTGGGATGAGACGAATATTTCAGGCAAGTTTTCTCGGTATTTAGAAGAGCATGTGAGACAATAGAGATAACAATAGAGATTTAAAACAATAGAGACTTAAAACACAACCAAACATAGGTCAAACCTGATCTCGGCGCTCTTCTTACTTTCGACTTCCCACAACGTAGTTGTTTACAGTCCAGACTTTTTCGTTGCTAGTTCTCTTTCTCTGTTCTTTGTCTACCAGCATGCCCCTACCTCACGATGGCACCATTTATCTCACAGGCTGCTCCAGGCCTGGAGAAACCTCCCAGTCATGCCCAAAACAGGCCATGATTATTCGTATGTCAGACAAGACTCTCGACCTTCTTGAAGCTATGCCACAGCTTCATTTCGAATTCTCAGATAACCCAGTATAGCTTATCTGCCTCTTCGCCTCCAGTTCTCACTATATTTCAGGGCTTGACCATTGATGACACATTTTTTCCTGTGACATCTATCCAGGAGTCTTCTCCCCATGATTTATACCTTCGCACCTCTTCAGCTACCAAGCGTAACGCGCCGCTCAAACTTTATGCCAATATCACCGGCAAATTTGCCGTCGGGCGTCAGCTTGATGATCGCATAACAGACAAGGTTCGCGCGAGCGCTGCAGACGCTCAGAACCAGCGTGCTGGACACACTACTATCTTTTTGAAAACGCCTTCTGACCTTCCGCTACCTAATGGCAAGAAGAATAAGGACGCTCCAATGCCTCGCAAACCTGTCAAGCCAACTCCAGCCACCTCTACCGCCAGCTCCTCAAGTGGTGCATCTCAAGTGCCTCCTCAACCGCAGAGGAGCAAAGAGGCTCTCCAAGACATACGCAACCGGATGATTCGCTGCATCGCTGCTGCTCCACGTACCCCGGAACAAGTTGTCAAGCTCGTTGGTGGCAATGACTCTAGTGCAGCCGTGAAACGTGATATACTTGATCTACTTGATGAGGTACTGTGATGTCAGTTATCTCAAGATATATTTACACATCAATAATTACAGATCGCGGAGCTTGTACCCTTGCCAAGTAATTCCAAGGCTCCAAAAAGCTATCGTCTCAAGGCCACATCATGGCTCGAGGTTCGTCCTTATGAAACTCCAGGGTTGTCAGAGACCGAACGTACGAACATGGCGAGATCCGCCAAGCTTGCGCTCCGTGCTCTCAAGATTCCAGAGTCTGATCCCGCCTGGAGTTATGTCCAGTATCGGAATCCAAATGGTGATGTCTCCCTCGGCCTTGCCACATAACGTCCGGCTGACAGAATTGGTTCATCTGAAGCCGGACAGGGCTCTGAACCGCCTAAACGTGGGCTTATGTCTACTTCAACAAAGAAGGTCACGAAAGCAAAGGACACTGCCGATCTCAAACCCTCAAATTCGCGGCCAACGAGCAGCAGTGCTCGAGATGACGAGCCTACAAAATCTAAAACTCCAGTAACTCGGCGACCTGGTTCTGGATTCAAGGCTAAGCAGCCAACTCCCACTGAGTCGCGTGAGTTTGCAAATGGTCGTAGCCCAGTCGTCAATGGGAAGGCTGTTTTAGGGGAACCATCGAACATTACATCAGGCATTCGCCGTTCTCAAAATCCGAGTTCTTCGCAAGCCTCTGATAAGAAGACGTCTTCTAAGAAGATGGAAGAATCGAGGCGCGATGAGGTTACCGCCTTGGATCCCGAGCGACCAGAACGGATGAGAGAGCGAGAGAGGGACCTCAAGGCTCAAGAAGACAGAGTACGAGACAAAAAGGCGAGAGGAACAGGAGAACGGGACAGGGGTAAGAGGGAGAAGGGGGCAGAGAGAGAGGAACGGGAGAGAATAAAGGAGGAAAGAGAGCGGAACAAAAGAGATCGTGGTATTGAGCGTGACAGAGAAAAAGATCGTGAAAGAGACCGCATGGACCTTGAAAGGCAGCGAGATAGGGAGAGAGCGAAGAGACGAGAGGCTGAGCTTGAAAGCGACAGAGAACTTGAGAAGTCCAATAGGAAGGTTCGGGACAGAGATTGGTCACAGGGGCGCGAAGAAGGGGAGCATTCGGATGACAGCCACCGTCTATCGAAGCGGAAGATATCTGATGATGGTTATGAATCTTCCCCACGATCAGGTACGAAGAAGCGTAAAATGGAATCACATCCGCCTAGGAGTACGAAGCCTAGAGATTTCAGCTTACCAAAGAAGCGTGAAGTTGATTTACCGCCTACAGGATCTAGAGTCATAAAAAAAGAATCTTCACCACCACCTCTACCCAAAATTTCTAAAGAGCCAATGTTGCCAAAGATCAAAAAAGGACCCGTTACCAAGACGTCTATCCTTCCTGCAAAGACGTCCTCGATGTCGTCAAACCAGATGCCCAGCAAATCTAAGTCGAAGCGGCGCCGTCCTGAGGACATTTACACGTCAAGTGAGGATGAAGGAGAAATCAAACGCGAATCTGCCCCCGTCAGCATACCTACCTTCATTGATAACCGTCGTGGCGAGGGATCTTTTCAACCTCGTTCACAAGCCATTAAATCCATAGTTACAAGTGACTGTGCGGCTCTTCAAGTCCAGTTTGACGATTCTTATCTGCCTTATCTGGGTAACTTCCAGAGGTTGCTGAAGCAGAAATCCAGAATTCGCGATCTTCTCAGGAAGATGGACCAAGACAACGTCGACAGCGTCACTGACTCAGACGGAGATAGCGAATTACTAGACCCTGAGGAACTGAAGAAATTAGCCTCAGAGTATGAGAATCAGCACGAGGATTTAGAGAAGATCCAACAAACTTTACAGGACGAGCAGACAGTCTGAGGTTGGTGGGCTTTTACTTCTATGTGTATTATTTGTTGCTTTCGACTGTCACTACATCACTAAGCTGCTATAAATAGTTCAAATAGTCAGCCACCTCGATAGAGGCTACATCCTTTTGCGTGTATCATATCATCTGAGGCTTTCTATATGCCCGCCACCTCTGTCGCTTAGGTTACCCTCATTTTGTCTCTATGCCTCCAACGATTCCTATTTCTTTTCGACATTCTACACCACTTATTGCCCGGACGCCTCATGATTGTGTGCCATACATCAATGGCCTACGAACTCAAAAACTGAGTACTATTCTTACCCCCCGAAACGAAACTGGTATACAGGACGACGGAAGCATAATCTCCCCCAATGCCAAGGTCTCCAATACACCGACTTCTGATATCACCCTTGACTCGTTTGCACCTTACGAGCCTTCGTTCCCACTGCATCCATCCGCCATCTCTGCATCCTCAATATCAGAATCGAGTGCACCACCAAAGTTGCGACCAAATTCTAGACCACATATCAATACTGCCGCTGTTGTGATAACCTTCTCTATTGCATTCACTAGTATCTTGTGCGGCTTGTTCCTCGTGATGCTCTTGCGCTGCTTGAGAAGACGGAATTTTCCTCGAAGACCAATTTGGTTCAATCGTCGAAGATACAAATCTGGAATGACAAATCTGGAGGATGAACCTATTGTTTCCATAGGCGTTGACTATGTCGGTGGGACTGCGCTCGTCCGTGATATCACTATCACGAAAGATCTTGATCTAGAGAGGAAAGAAACTACGAATGCCACCATTGACGAAGCCTCTGCTGGGCCGCTCGATGTCCCACCATCGATCATATCCACAGACAGTCTTACTCTCCGTCCTTGCTACAGTATTCCAAGTATGACCGATTTTCAACAGCGACTGGAAGCCGAAGAGGCAGACATCACAATGGCCATCGGTATCGCGATGAGAGACTGCACGTTTTCTGGGTCAGAGCTTAGTACCATCAGTCAAGGCACAGATAAGACTACTGCAGAGGACTATTTTTACGGATGGGAAAGCAAGAACAGGTCAAGGAAATGCTCAGACGCTTCTGATTCTACAAAACCAACGACAGGATCGGACGGTTTTTCCACCGCTCCCACAACTTGCTCGTCATTAACGTCCATCATGGAGGTTCCACACGATAGCGACTTTGAGGAGCTTCACATGGGTGAATCCGCAGAGATGGATATGGAGACTGGAGACACGACTTTTGAAGTTGTGAGGGCGCAAGCACAAAGCATGGAAATAAAGAGAGGTGTGCTGTTTAATTGGTGCGGTCAAAGAGCCTCGCTTTCGCCAGTGCTGGAAGAGGGGGAGACGTCCCCATCTTTGATACTCCCCAGCAATTCCTTCGCGGCGATACCATCACTTGTAGTTACTTGCCCGAGTGTGATGACGATGTCGCACATCCGGCCCAGCTTTAGCAGTGTTTCAGTAGATTTAAATGACTTTCCCTTGCCTCCTTCGGCTTTCAATTACGGTCAACCCTTTGATGATTGTGATATGTGTATGCCAATTATTCCGGAGCTTGATGACAGTAGGACGGGACCGCGTACACTGTAATAGGTACACCTTAATCGTCTATTTGATCAGCTCATTCATTTTCTTGGGAACGAAGTCTCGAGCTGATCTCTTTGTAGGGGGTCCTGATCTGATTGAAAAACTTTTGGTCGTCAGACAGGAAAATGGTTATGACTGTGTCCAGTTCATGGGTTGTTTGTTCTGTGACCTTGGTACATCATATAGATTGACTACAGCTTTTGACTCTACATTTTTCAGAAGAGTGATGTCCATTCAACTTCATGTATGAATTTTTGGTCTCTCTGATATAACGCCAACATCCATACCTGAACCCTCAAGAGTCATTGGGTGCTGATAACCAAGCCTATGAAAATCTTGTTCCCAAAAACCACATGTACCAACCCATTGAAAAGAGACAAAGTAGCTATCACTTTGACTTGTTATACATTATATCCAATACTCTTCTGAAACCTCTTCTGATTATTTTATTCATCTTATATCCATTTATTTATTCCTCTTCTTCTTCTGGTCTTCAAAGTTTTTCTCCAAAGAGTATACCACTCAAGAGTTCTTTTTTGTCCTCAACTCCCATCTCGTTCAATGTCATTCTCTCCTCTTTGTAACTGGGCTTTTTGATAGGATGGGTCTGCTATATTCTAATTCTCAAGGCCGACTCGCTACACGAGATTGCAGGTCCTCCCTACTGGAGAGGAGGAGAAGCAAGACTTGTTGAGTGAGTTCTTTGACGAGTGTCTTTATCCATATAAAACATTCTTACATGGCGCAATAATCTCTCCCAAAATATATGATATATATGAGACGATCTATATCATCTGGGGAACGATGCCAGTAGGGGTTGAACTCCTCCAACGTACCAGTACTTCATTTCATGCTTGGTTTTGTGTTCTAGTGGGGAACGACGTCTTTTTGACATTGGAAGGGATGCACGTGATCTTTTATCTAAGGGACACGACTACCAACGTCAGGGACGTCTTGTCATACTTGCACTCTCTAGGAAATATGTTCAAGGGCTCCTACTCCTCTTTCTCAGGAAGGGCGACCAGTGGACGGCTGGTGTGGTGGTAGATGTTTATAATGAACTGAAGAGGGCGATCCTTGAAATCTCAGCGTAGATCAGGATGAACTTGACGAACTATTACGTGCACAAAGCGACATGGGGGACCTTGTGTTGATTGAAGGCGGTTTCTGGGGCCAGATACTTGTTGATAACTACACTAGATCAACTTCGTCAACAACCACCCGTTCGTATTGAACTAATATGTCCAGCTTGTACATAATCCTATGAATTATATACAACTCAACTGCCAGCTCGTCAATCGACAAAAAATCCGTTCTGTCATGAGATTCTCGCTTCACTCACTTGCGAACATTCCACAATACTGCTTCAAAATGTGAAAACAAGCTTCTGTGGCATCCGATGGAGGAAATTTTTTTTTTTTTAATCCATGTCGAAATCTCAATCGAACACAAGTCACACCGGAACCCATAGTGTTTCCACCCACTGACATGAACTCATATGTCGCGCCGAACCCATGCATCACACCAAACTCATCTTTCCCATCCTTCCTGTCCATTGCAACTGAACTCAGACGGGAAGGATGGGGGAGGATGGGGAGGATGAGTTTGATGTTATGGACGGGTTCAGCGCTACGTATGAGTGTTCATGTCAGACCTATCACCTCGGAAGCTTTCAACCGACGCTTTTACAGTAATAAGTGGTGGTGATGCATCAGGTCATCACGATGTGCATCGTAATATCCAAGGTATGCCACGTCATCCCACCCTTGTTCGAGCCAGTGATCAATGTTGGTGTCGTGTTTCAATAACCTCTCTTTTGAAGCTCGACGCCTTTCCCAGAGCTGAATTTGTCGATCTTCTTCAGAACGGCATTGAGCTCCGTATGATCGGTTTCAAAGATATATCAAGTCGTCCAAGAGTATTAGTCAACTATCTGGGATGAATAATTTTGGGAGTTTGGGGGATTGAATGTGGACAAGGAGATGAGTGGGGGAAGATACTTGAAAATTCAAGTAAAAGAATCGATGTCGCGTTTCCATTTACATCTGACATATTCGTATTTTCTTAGTCCTGGATCGTTGAGTGATGATCTACTTGAGGGGAATATACGGCGCATTTTCAGTTGGGGCCTCGAGTAAGCTTTTCGAACACATCACTAGAACCAGATTCTGATTTCATATATGAAGGCTTGTCCGGGCATGCATTTCTCCATGATAGAGATGAAAATGGTCCTCTATATCTTGCTTACTAGCTTTGTCTTTATTCCCACTGCGGATGAGATCGGGGCTCATCAGCCTGTAGGTCATATATCGGTTTATGCTATCCTGCGGAGGACTCGATCAGTTTCACGACTTGTCCGTATGTAATGAGGAGGTATCCAATTGCCGATGATTGTGAAACCATTCAGAAAAGCAGATATCACGGAAGAGAAGAAGGCGACATCCGTCATACGATAGGCAAATCGCTGTTGGAAGAGTTCTAATACAGCATCATTGGTGTTTTACTATGCCAGCGACTACAGCCCAATTTTTTGTTGTGCGGAATATATATACATACACTTTTGTTGATACATATACACTTTACAGGTGACACATTACACCCATCATAATCATAATCATACACCAGGTCAACGAGCGTCCCAAAAAAAAAAATGTCCAAAATATGGGGAAAAGGAACGGCAACACGCACCCGCCAGCGCCACCGCACACAATCAAACTCAAAAAAAAAATCAACTTCGCAACCCGGTCAGGGGTGCGAGACTTCCCGAAGTTGAACTCGCTGATACCGATTTTGCTGTCCTTCCGGTCAATTGCCGTCCCCAATCCACGACACCGTTACTGGCACGAGCAAATAACCTTTTCATCTTTTCACCTTTTGCCTTCATGGCGGATCCAACCTGTTGTCCCATCCCTCCGCCCCCGTTTCCAGGACCCACAGCTTTGGTCCCCGACTTTGGCCTGCTCTTTCGTCTCTCGGGTGTTATATTGATGAAGGACTTGGCATCGTGCAGCAATGCACCAGAGTTCCCTCTACTGCCACCGCTGATGACATCAATTCGGTGGGGTGTTCTATGCTGACTGAGACCGGCGTGCCCTTGACGGATACTTGGACCTGCTCTACTTGGACCGCAACTGGAACCAGGAAGTGTGTTCTCGCCAAAAGGGGCGTTGAAAGTACTACCACTGTCCCACACCGTCCTATGGGCATAACGGGGAGCCAAGGAGGAGCTCAAGTCTAAATTTCCTCGAGAAAAGTGACGATGGTGGCGGTCCTCCTCGTCGTCGATATGGCTTCCAATGGAATAGAGATTCGAGTAAGCCGTAGGAGATACATGTGCCAAATGTGCTCGGTCCAAAGATGCAGAAAGGTGGCCGCTTGCATTGTTCACTTCAATACTGGGAACCGGGACATCCTTAGTTCTCTGGAAGCTGGTGGGTCTGCTGAACGACCAGCTCCGTTTTCTGTCCCCTTGTCTGGCAGACTGCAACGGATTCGAACCTGGCACGGAGCCCGACATGAATTTGAGAGATCTAATTTTGGGCACGGGTCTCCTTGAGGACACTGCTGGCTCAAATAGCTCCTGCCTGGACTCTGAACGCATGCTGGCGACCTTGCGAATGATTCGCGGAAGATGGGGCAGTGGGATGGAAGGAGCGGGTGCTGGAGGTGGCAATCGACGAGACGGCAAATGATCTGGTTGGACTGGAGGCTTGGTGGGCTCGCTAGTGGCGTCATCGTTCTTGGGAGGGTCGAGCGATAAGAGGCCCATGCGGACGAGCTCTCTGCTGATCTGTGCATCCCGCGGAGAAGGGCCAGGACGATGGTGGATCAAGGGCGACACAGAATGACGACGCTCTGGCTTTGAGAGAGCCATGAGCTGCTGTGAGTACCAGGGCGAGCTGCGCATACGCCTGAGCACAGGGTCTATGGAGGGGGGCTGGGGAAAATCATAGTGGAGATAGTCACTGTCGATGTCGTCGTCGTCGACATCGGAGGCTGTGGCTGAAGAGGCGAGCTCGTCGTGGGGATCTCGCGGCCTGGCGACGTCGGCCATGGAGCGGGCGACGCGGAGAGACATGGAGGAAGGCTCAGAATGAGAAAAAAGGATTTATTTGGGTGGCAGACCCAATGAGGAAAGAAGGTCGCCTTTTATGTCAACAGAGCTATTTAAAACTAGTACTTCGCTGGAGATGGGCACTGTGCTCCTCGAACGGCTGCTTGGACAGCGCAATCTCCCGCCACAGGTCCGGCGTCAGGAACGAGTATGTCTTCGTGATCTGCCACCACCGTCAGCATCGTCCTCCACGCCGCACACACACTCACCGCAGCAAACGTCGCCTTCAGGAAGTTGCCCATCGTCGCCGTCGACCCCTTCGACTGCGTGTACACGTCCTCGATCCCAGCAAGCTGCAGCAGACGCTTCGACGCCGGCGCTGCAACGATCCCCGTCCCGCGCGGAGCAGGGATCAGCCGACACATGACGGATCCCACCTTGCCGCTGACCTTGGAGGGCACCGTGTGCGGCTCACCCAGCGCGGCACCCCAGTAGCCGCGACGGACAGGAATGACTGACAGTTTGGCAAGGATGATGGCCCCGCGGATCGCTGTCGCCACCTCCTTTGCGCATTTGACACCGAGACCGACATGGCCATCAAAGTCACCAATGGCGACAAATGCCTTGAACCGTGTGCGCTGGCCAGCCCGCGTCTGCTTTTGAACGGGCATGATCTTCATCACCTCATCCTTGAGCTTGGGGAGGAAGAAGTCGATGATTTGGAACTCCTTGACAGGCAGCGAGAAGAGATAGATCTCCTCCATAGACTTGATCTTTCCGTCCTTCACCAGACGGCCGAGCTTGGTAACAGGAACCCTGTCCTGGTGTGAGATGGCAGACAGGCCCTAACACACTGGGCGCACCATTCCTTGTCCTCCTCTTTGCGACCACCGCGGCGGGGCCCTCGCCTGCCCCTGCCGCGCTCGCCACGTCCACGCCCGAATCCACCACGTCCACGAGGAGCATCTGCCATTGTTTGCTTTTGCTACACAGAGATCAGTTCCTTGTCGGAGCAAAGCCGCCAGGTGTACATCGTGGTCAACAGCGTCCATCCATCCAAGGATCTGCACCACGGCGCCCCAGAGCTGCATGCCTCCATGGACTGTACACCCGGGGCCTATGTTGTGGCAGAGAACGGCACTCACAGTCTCGCGATCGCTGTTGAGAACGGCGACGAGGCCCTCGCTGTGTTTGCATGGCCGCGTCACGTGCTGATTAGTCAGCTGGCTGTCTGGTGGCAGAGTGCGGGCGTGCTTATCCCATCTCCCATCACCAGTGAGTAGCCTGACCATCCTCGTCGTCCACGATGACCTGGGTCCATAGCATCGCAAAATTGGCAGGATATGTCGCTAAATACAATGTCGAATTTCACAAATCAGCAATCTAGTCTTCGCCCCACGTATGTTTTTTTTTTCAGACCCATCCAGTGCTGACCGTGTGCTGCAGCAACGCCCGTCAAAGCGTTGGGGATGGGGCTGACTCCACCGACACCTCGTCCAGTGTGCTCGCTGTCTGCCATCTGCAGGGCAACGACGACATGTACTATTACTCTACTACGTTCTCTGGGGGACCCGGGGTATGTTTCTTTCTTTCTGCCACTCGCACCAGCTCCTCACGCGCTGCCTTGATAGTGGCGCTTTTGACGCCCCCAAGAGCAAATGCCCTCCAGACCGAGGGTCGTCGGACTGTGTGACAGGCAGTTCGGCGCCTTTCTCTTCTTTTCCACCACCGTCTATATCTTCTTTCTCCACGTCCCCTCCTTCTGCTCCTGGCTCGAGAGCGTTCACAAAGACTTTTGCCTATTCTCCGACCACAGCAGCCCCCATCACTACCATTGACTACACTCACGGACGATTTCAGCCGCCATTTCGTCAAGACCACAGTCCTCATCCAATACATACAAGCCATCCCCGTGCTATCCCTGCTCCAGCTCGCTCTGACTCGAATGCAAGCTGGCTGGGCTTTTCAACTCCACCTTTGAGTCCGGATGACGGCAGTTACAGCAGCTCTGGGAGCATGGATAGCATGTTACTCGACTCTACTCATCAGACTGGCTACGCCTCAAAGACAGAGTCCCCTGCTCAATGCAAAGATGCACTAGATTACCTGATGACTATCTTCCCGAAAGACGGGTCCAAAGCATTGCCTTACTCGAAGAGCGTTACCATTTCTGCAAGTTCTGAGGCCCTGTTTGAAGGCGTGGTCACTCGAATGCCTGGCAAGCCCAAGACGCTCTACGTGGACGGTAAAAATGCGGCGTTGGTTGGTCTGCGTGAAAGGTACGTTTCCACGTCTTCTGTCTTGTCTTTCACAGTTGGTGGGACGGAACGATGGTGACTTGCATCCTCACCTGCTTGGTTTACTCACATCTTTCTCCAGCATTGTTGCATTGCTAGACTTGGCTTCAGAAAGCCTGGGCTGCCATGTGCTAGTCATCGTTTTGGAAAGGTCTGCGCCCAATCTGGGTGAGCTGCTGCATTCTCTGATGTACGTTGGGGGTGCGGTGGTCACAAAACCTGCCTTTGCGGTTGATCCTGCGTTTGTTCTTGTTGGGTTGGAGATTTAAATATTCTACAAGATAATACATCCTTTGTCCTCAATACGACGTGTGATTTCGTCGGCACTGACACCACGACGGGTGGAGTTGAGTTCAACGATGAGAATGCCCGCGTTGGCCGGGTCGAGGTGGGCAGAGAGCTGGTGTCTTGGTTGTGGTATGGGCGAGACAGAGGATAGAAAGCAAAGGACTCACTTGTGGACGAGCTGCTGGATGGCAGGCTTTATCTTGGCTCCGTTCTTGGAATGGAGGCCCTTGCCCACAATGAGACGAAGCTCCCTGTCGCCTCGCACACGGGCCTGCTGGAGGGCGCGGTCGGTGTAGTCGATGGCCTCCTTTACATAGAGACTATGCAGATCGACCTCGTGGGGCGGACTGTCCTGTTGTAAGATGGATTCAGGACCACAATGCTAGCACGACGGCGGGCACCTTGTTGTTTTCTGGCACGAGGGTCAGTTCAGCATCGAGAAAGGCGCTGGATGCACAGACCGGTGAAGATGAGCTCGCTGGCCTGCCTGTTGAGCTCCTGCATACGCATCTGGTGCTGCTTGCCCCTGTTGGAGAGCTCCTTTGCACGGGCCCCGTCGCCCCGAGAATATGCCTGGTGGCTCTCCTCAAAGCACCTGGCCATGGCGCCGCCCTCGTCGACGGCCTGGCTGCGGAGGCTGGCGTGGTCGACGGGGGCAGGCTGCTCGAGATGGCGGCAGAGGAGGCGGCAGAGCGCTTTGAGGAGGCCGAGCATGTCGAGGGGCAGCGTGGGAGCGCAAGCGCCTCTCTCCCTCTCCCATGTATTTCCTCGTTTTGCTCGCTTTTTCCGCCGTGGTCCGTGCAGGCTCGGTGACGAACGGCAACCAGTGCAACCAGGGCGACAACCGGCTGCAGACAGGCACGTACCAGTTCTGGAGCGACTGCACTGCGACGACGTACTGTGCAGACTCGGGCATCTGCCAGCCCAGGGGCTGCAGAAGGGACGACTTTCCCTTTGGCTATGCCCAGGGCTCCCATGAGATCCCCGACAAGTGTCCCAGAGGCCTGTTCTGCCCAGACGAGGGCTCCGGCTGCCAGACCCTCCTTGCTGTCGGCAGCCAGTGCCAGTTGAACCGCGACGGTACGGTCCCGCACGCTCTTCCAGTGCCCCCACCTGCTCACCCGACTCGCCAGACCAATGCGAGGCGCCCTCCAACTTTAGAGACCTCGCAGACACCACCGGCCGAGGGCTCAACTTCAACGGATCCGTCTGTCTCAACAACATCTGCATGTGGGCCAACGCCACCCTCCAGAATCCGTGTGTAGTCGAGAACACGGCCTACATCGCCTACGAGGTCGGGGGCGAATATATCAATATCGTCTCGCGGGGAAACTGCGCCCCCGGCCTCTACTGCGACTCCGTCCAGAAAGTCTGTCTCAACGAAAAGTCCCTCGGAGAGTCTTGCGATGGCGACAAAGAGTGTGTACCTCGCTTTCTTGCGGCGTCCCTTCTGACTTGAGGCCCAGGTGCCAGTCTTGGAACTGCCAGGAGGACGGTACCTGCGGGAAAGCGGCTGCTGAGCCCCGCCATGTGGGTGTCTATGCCTACGTCTTGGTCGCGCTGGGCATCTTTGGAGGCAAGTTGTCCTGCGCTGTATCATCCGCCACACACTGAATCGACCCCGAACAAGGCATGTTTGGGACCCTCATCGGGCTCTTTTGTTTCCACCGCAAACAAAGAGACTCTGAGCGCGAGAAACGCATGCAGTACTGGAAAGAGCAGGTGTGTGCGCAGATCGTCCTCTACAACCGCTGTCCTCACCGCGGCACCGCCAGAACGCCTTCCACCAAAACCTCAAAAACATGCGTGAGACTGCCCGACTGTCTATTCTTTCTCTGAACAACGAGAGGAGCGCCCGAAGCACAATGTACAGCCGTGAGGACATGCAGCCTATTCTGCCCGGCAGCGTACAGAAAACGTCTGGACTGCGTAATTACATGGCGCGCGACAACGACTTTGACTACGACGACGGCCAGGTGGTGGTGCCATCGTCGACGAGGAGGCAGGATGGAAATCGGTTCTGATGTAGATACCCTTAGCGGTCATGTTATCCAGGAATATTTTATGACATTATAATTGGAATCTTCGGGACCGCAGTCTTTCCTTTCCCTCCACCACGATGTCCTCCATATCCTCCATGGACACCGTGCGCCCGCCGAGGTCGCCCTCTCCCGCCTCTTCGCCCACCCTTGAAGACGATATCGTCCACAACAAGTCTTGGTTGACCCACGACAGCATTGACAACAAACGCACGTCACCGAGAGAGCACCACGCCGACCTCCATGAGCCACCGACCGACCCAAATTCCTACTCCCCCATGAGCGACCAAGAGGCTGAGACCCGCCGGGTTGAGCAGGTACGTCGGCTCTGCCAGCGGGCTTGCATCTGTGAACTCACTCACCTACCAAGACTCTCCGGCAATGGGAACTCACTGAAAGACACCGCCGCAGGGCTGCCAGGGATTCAGGCTCGTCTGGAAACGTCATCGTGCCTGCAACTCTGTTGAGCAATGTCACCCGGCGTGCGAGCCAGCTCTGGAGAAACGGAAGCCGACGACATTCTTCCGTCGGCGGCAGGCATACTGTTCTCGGTTCAACGGATAACCTGGACGCAGTCCCCCTCGAGGAGATAGCCGCCAGTCCAACACCGACGCCCTCCCCTTCACCTACACCATCGTCACCTTCTCTCCCGTCTTCTACCCGGGAACACATCCCAGGCAACTATGAAAACCCCTTCGAGAACCCCAGAACACCCTCTGCTCTTGTAGTTCTATCACCTTTTGCCGATGCCCATCAAGTAGATACAGCACGGATGCGTACAAAACCTGATAAACTCGAGTCTCGCGCAGAGGGAAAACGCCATTCGCAGCTACCACCACCTCCGATGCCCCTCGATCTTCCCAGACCCAAAACGCCGCCTCCAATTGCTATCTCCACACCGCCCTATCTAATTGATCCGCCGCGTACTACACACCATCCAAAAGAAGATGATACAAAGTCCACACGGTGGTGGCATGAATGGCTATGTGGGTGTGGTGAAGGGCCCGACAGAGGCGGTGATTCCCAGGCATGTCTGAATTTCTTTCTTTTCTTCTGGATGTTGGTTGCTGAGAGTGGTGTTGGTAGGCAGGCCGTACCAATCCCTTTGAGTGAATTATTCGTATCCTATTCTATTTTTTTCCGGGCTAAGTCATCTTGTTGCAACGGACACAATGTTAATTAATCGCTGAACACTACTTTCATCACGATCCTCTCTCTCTCACACACACACCTTTCGCTCCCGATGGCTACAGGGAGTTATGAACCATTGTATTCATCCTATCCTCTTTTTAAGGGCATTCTAGCACATTTAGTTCCCTTGTTTCTAATGTAATGATCACACTGTATTCGCTTGTTATGGCTACATAGAACAGACTCACGCCAGAAAGAAATAACTCATACTTTACGGAAAGGATTTGGTCTGATGGCAAATCGATAGATCTCGTGTAGTATCAGGGGCACGTCTTTCCGAACCCAATTTGTGTCATGTTCCTCGCACCATCATAAGATGTTCGAGATGTCAGCCGTTTCTGATGACCTGTCCAGTTGATGGAGGGTATTGTTTAGATTCAGCAAAAGGAGGGGGGAGCACGCGCAAACATTTCTATGTACTTCTACCTAACACAACGGGTCAAGACATCGAAAGCACATTGAAGCAAACATGACTTCAAACCTCCGATGTTCGTAGACTATCCCTTGTAGTTGATTCCTTGACCTGGGCATCCAAACTCTGAACATGACAAAGGATCCGTCTCCCAGCAAGAAAGAGGGGAATAGATAAACCATCTATAGGCAGGTGAAAGAAAAAAATTTGGTTTTTCTCCACAAATAGTGACTTACGAACGAGGATCGACACAAACACAGAGAACCCAATCACAGGAGCAAGTGCCATTGCAAGAATGTCTTGCTGGGACGTGGGGGGGTTTTGAGGTTCCGGAAGCTGACGTACAGCCATGCACGACACGAATACAGCACTAACACCCATCTATAGATCGTCTGCATCAGAAGACATGTACGTTTTCAAAATTCAGCAGTCAGCAAACTCACAGGACCTTTGATTGAACAGACAGAAAAGTGGTCATTTCAAGGAAGAAAAGAAAGAAAACGGGTTTCTAGCTACCGAAATGCCCGCATAATAACGCTTGTTTCCAGTTCTTGATTTGAGGTACACATTTGTACAAGGCTAATATAGCAGGAAATCTGCGCAGGAATAGGATGCTGATAGAGAAAACTACTAATCTCCATGGACTTATTCCGATAGATGGCGAAGAAAAGTCTTTCCAAGGCAGCCAAGCACCAATGTAGAAAAAGCAACCACAGTTCAGAATATACTCGATCACAGCAGCGAAGGATTGGCCCTTGACGTATTTCTTGAATTCGCCATTCCAGGATATAGCACAACCTTGAAAGAAAAGAAAAAAAAATAAGCGTGGCGCACAAGCGCATTCCCCTGCTATCACTTGCCGGTGGCGAAAGCGGCGAGAAGGTCATCAGCTCCGATCGTGTAGACGATACCCATAGCAAGAAGAGGAGCTGAAATAAATTGCGCGACATGCCCTTCTTGGTCCACGAATCCCTTGGAAGACGAAAATCTTATAGCCTGCGAGATGGACCAGCCTAAAGTCCAGTCAGAGAACGTTAAGCATTTTTTTTGTTATCGGTTGCCTCTCCAAATCCAACTTGCCTATGACGACACCGATGAATGTTCCAAGTACGATTTGGTCTAGGCAGTGACTGAAATTTGGATTAGATTCTCGAAAAGAGATTCTCTCACTTACAAAATACTCCGACGAGAATCCAATCTCGAAGATCCTCTGCACGATCTGATCCCAGCGTTAGATAGAGGGATAAGCTGAGGAAGAGGTAGGCAAGGCCATCATTGGCAGCGGATTCTGACAATCGTGAGAGATTTTGAATGAAAGGATATATAAGGATTCCAAAAACCTGCTGATAGCATATGTCTGACTTTCTCCGGTACATTATTTGTCGCAAATTTTCCGCCTCAAGAACATGCTTTTAAAGAGGGTGTTTATGGAAAAAGAGGGGACAAAATCATACCTACTATGGCAGCACTTATGACAGGATCTGTAGGCGTCAAACAGGCTGCAAGTACAAGACATGTGACATAGTCAAAGTGACTGAAGAGCATCTTGAGAAGAACTGAAATGGCGAAATTAGAGGTCAATTTTAAACAAGTCAATTGAAACTGACCAGCTACGATAAACCACCCTATCGTCATGGTGGGGACTACTAGTGTCATGAATCCCTTGATATCGGTGTACATGTACTTTTCTGGCAAGTAGACACCGGCAGCGAATAAATTCAACACGAGGACGATGCGCAAAAACTCAACGGTGACGCGATTAGAGTCCATGGTCCAGGAGCGAGGATCAAATATCCCAGCACAAAGCGGACCCATCAGGATGCCGAACAAAGTCCCGATGACAATCTCACTCATGCAGACCTATATTAAGCATGATGTCTCAAAGTCATGTTTTTCCATCATCCTGTTGGAAAGCACCTTTTCTCTGACAAAGAATGAGAATAGGGAAATCTTGGAAAAATAAGTAAGATTTAAGGGTGGATGAAGAATGATGAATCACCAGTACGACGAAGCCCCCGATGGCGATAGACGCGAGGCCAACGGGATTCACCTGGAGAGCTTGTATTCTGACATGAACCATGACAAGGGAAGTGCTGGGCTCACCTCGAGTAAACTTGACATTTTGTCAAGAGCCCCCTGAAGCTTGGTGCATAACCAAGATATTAAATAACAGAAGAAAGGCCATGTTCTCCCCAATAGAACCAGACAGGTACCAGTGTGTTGCTTGTGGAGGCTGATATTAAGTGATTGACGCCTGTCGTTTTGCTCCATTGGTGCCACGAACAGATGTCGTCTCGTCACGGCAAACAGGGCAAAACATGAAAATGCAATGTCCTTCCCGTTTTGATCCCACCCACGGAATACCCCATTTTTGGGTCTCCCTTTGAATTGGAATTCATGAATCATGAAACTTGTTCAAAGTTGCACATATGAAATGTCTACCAACAATGCCTCAAAGGGCTGTAGTGAGCATGTCGTAGTCTTGTTGTCCAGATCAGGGACAGAAAGACAAGATCTGGTACAGGAATTCGAAACCCTAAGATATGCTCGGATGTCGAGCGTTACACTAAAATTAGTTTTTCATTTTGATGTTCAGTTTTATAACGTTGTATGGAATCTCATTGTTGTATGTGTATCTGTTTGGTTCCTTTTTCTGACCCAAGCCGATCCAGCGGATCAGACTCGGAGAGGGGACGATGTCTGTGGTAATCAAACATGGAATCTCAAATCTGAGGGATCGTTTCAACTGTGGATCAATGACAACTGAATGGCCAGAAGGCCGTTTTCATACGGAGTCTGTCTGTGCCTCAGCAAAGCTAAAAACCTGACAATGGGAACTCTAAATGTGACATTAAAAGGAAATCACACATCAATTATGTATGTCAACAGCTGACACAGACAGTACTCCACAGGATTGACAAGAAATGAAATCATGTCTAGACGGATAAGTGGTGGGAGTCGTAGACATCTAGTGCTGTTTCCTTTTACTTTTCACAGTATATCCGGGATGTAGTAGGGCATAGCAAAATGGCGAACGGTGAGGTCAGAAGGATCGATCAGCTACTATCAAACTAATGTTGGTAGAGAAGTTCTTTCAGGGGCAACTGTACTAGGAAATAGAGATCACTGGAGCGTACTAGAAATTCCACGCCCCTCCTGGTACAATTTTGTACCAACTCTTTGCTGCCAGCGGGGTCGGGAGGCGTGCAGAAAATGAAGTGAATTTCCAAATGCGCCCGAATATCTTGATGTTGGTCCCGATAAGGGAGATTGCTCGACGCCGATAAGAATATTTTTTCGTGCAGACGTCTTCCGTGAGGAACTAGGCGGATCTTCTCTAGACTTACAACGTCTCGACCAGAGACTTGGGAAGACATCAGGTGTGTATGGTATTTGTCAGTTATTACTGAGATGGTCCGAGTGTCGGATGGTGGTATTTCTAAGTCAGACAGCAGTAGTATGTCATCTTTATCACAATGCTGTAACGTGGCCACCAGATGATAAGTCAGCAGTAGTCCTTGTGGCATGTATACTATTTTTGAAATTGTCCAATATTCCATCTGGATTTCTTTTGCTCCACTCGTAAATGAGTGCGATATATTGGCCAACAGCAGCGCCGATATTCTCAGATTTTGGGGAGGAGACTATGCCAGGGCGAAGAAACTCTCTGTGGGTGAATAACATTATCATCACAATCTTCTCTCATGATCATGAAATTGTTGTGAACTTCAACATGGTAGATTATTGGAATTCTGATAGGCAACCTAGATTGGAGGTCCATTCGTGTTATCGCTTTCACTATATGTCATTAGAGCAACCTCGTTACATTGTATCCCCGATGCTTTTACTCACATTTGGCGTTCTACCTAGAGGCTACATGCTGTACTCTTCCAAACTGGTTGGGTATGCTTCAACACAATTGTTTCACAAACTTCAAAATGCGTACGCAAGCTGACTCTGTATATAGTTGATAGTCTCGTCTGGTGGTTTATACTGGCTCCGACCAGCAGAAGCTGACCTTAATCTGATTGGTGGAGAAGAAGGAATTGGTGTGGGCATGCTAATGTGAACAAGGAGGTATTTTCCTCGAGACATCTTTACAAAACAAAAAGCACAAGATGTATGATATCCACAGCACGATGGCCGTTATAAGATCTCTAGAAGTATTTGACCAAGTCGATCCGTATGCAAGCCAAAAATGGTAGAGGAATTTACCGAATCCGAGCCATACTGATCGGACCTTGACAGCAGTCTTCTAAGTTCTTGCTTGACTATATTCCAATAAGGATTCAGAAAGCCAAAGTTGTTAATTAATCCGTGACATGCTGGAGCGAAGCGAGACTTTGAGACTGAAAGTTACTATAACATGCAATAGAGAAACGGAACACAGTACAACTCGACAGAGATAAAGTATCGAAAGAGCTGGAATACCAGTTGTGCTTTCTGAATCGTGGGAACGTCCAGAATGACTCTCAGCAGATTCAGTGCTACTTCCTTCTCCTCCCCAAGTCCTCCTGAGATATGCCTCTTCCAGGCGTCGGTAAATCAAATGTAAAATTCTCCTCCAGCATTGTGATAACTGTGAAATATGGAGGAGTAAAGGCAAACCGATTTTTTTCCAAGTACACCATGGATTCGTATCAGCAATTGATCAGTGACCTGACAGAGCTTGGATTCCCCCACCCGAAAAGGACAAATATTGTGCTCATATCCCATGGCGTCGTGGAATTCTTTTGGTCAATTGAGCGAAATGAAAACGTAAGTCTGATATCGATTTACCTCGTCATTCAACGATCAAGATACTTGAATTGACGCACAGAGTTTCTTTGTCAAGAACCTTAAGAAGCGGGTGACTATGTTTCAAGAAAGACGATCTCCTAGTCAACAAGAACATCGGGAATGTTTATCAATGTAATGGCTCCCTTTCGCCTTGTACGGACACGATATATCTCACTCCCACTTCACGTTTGCCATCATGATATCAGAATTAGCATGAGCATTCGAGAAGACACTGACTATGAATCAAGTCTTGAATCGTACACTTCTGCCTTCACTCTCCTACAATCTGTGAAGCAGCCGACCGAGCAGAACAAGTTGCAAAATAAAGACCTCTCTCTCTCGATGCCCTCCGCCAAAACTCTAGGGGAACGATTTCATCCCTATAATCGTTTCTCGGGACGGCCCGCCTTTGCTCAACAAGGCAACGGTATAATCAATCAAACACCTCAGAGGAAGCCAGCGAATCCTATGAACTCAGGCCACAGAGGAGCTGAGAAGTTTCTGAGTAACATGGCACAATCATTGGGATTGCCAAAGCAAGAACCCATTCAACCTACTATAGTATGTGAATGATTTTGGTTTGACATATTGTTGACATACTCTATAGTCCATTGCCACGACGCCCTCGGTGCCTGCAGCTCAGAGGCAAAGGAAGGATACTTTTCCAGGACTGTCGATTAAACGAGTAAATCATCCATTTGATTCATTTCAGTCACTCACATTTGCTTAGGAACAGATATCCCCTTCTTTGGCACCCTCAACGCCTCATAGCGTTCACGCTGGGCCAGGTATTGACTTCATGCACGAATCGGCTGAATCAGCCAATTTTTCCAACTCTTCACGAGTGTCCTACCCAACAACTTCCGATAAGACATCCGTTGCTACTGATGAAATTGCAGCAAGCCCAAGAATCCCTGATTTGTCCCACCCTTCATCTCTGCTACTCACGCAAACTCACGGAGCGGAGGATCTTTCGATCCAAAATCTCAACAGAGAATTATCCGATTTGAGGGATGGGATTTCGGCTGCCCTGGACAGGCAGGATGTCATTGTTAAGGAGTTAAGAAATCTTGGCGTCAAAAACACTTCTTTTGAACGTCCTTTGACCGAGGCTAACACTGGAACAGGTGAGCGCATAAAGGACCTTCCTGCGAGCTGACCATATATGAGTCCACAGCAATGAAAGTACGGTGGGATGAACTTGAAAAGGAACTCGAAGTTTCCAAAGCAAAAGAAGTTGAGCTTGGGAAAGAACTCCAGGTTGAAAAGTTGCGACGATTAGAGATGGAATCGGTCTTGGAAGATATCCAGCGAGAACAAAAATCACCTTTTGTTGTTCCTGCTCTTCTAGAAGCATTTATCCAAATTTCTCAGGCTTCTACAGCTGCAATACATCACAAAACATCTCCCCCTTCAAACCAGTTACGCGATTAGGCTGAACTAAACATGAAAATGCCTTTTCCCCACTACTAATCGACTTGCACTAGAAAGCACTCTTATTAAAAGATCACCGAATATAATATTTGAAAAGGTGACGAAGGCATCTGGACTGGTCCTGGTCAAACTACCGGAGCTAGTAGCGCAGGTTCCATGAACAACTCTTCACGTAGAAGCATCGTCGTTGCTGGATAGTGAGAGTCGAGCCAGAACATCTTGACTGCGTGGTTAGCCCAAATACTCATGATCAAGACCATACCATTGGCCATTGCTATGCTCATTTGTGTCGCCAATTCTTTTGTGGCTAACCTGGATTGGGACTTGAAGCAGATCGACATTGTTACCGCTCTTCTGAATGGAGAATCGGAAGGAGAGTTCTCGAAGTTCGGTGATGGAAAACTATACTAGAAACCCCTGAAGGCGCTGAAGCAAGCAGGAAGGCAATGGAAGATAAAATTGAATGGGGCTCTTATTCAACTAAGCCAAGCTGACGA
>Ga0153987_1000026_pt1 | contig 48129 bp, 48 predicted proteins | sample TSNC071MetaG_FD_102279 | JGI IMG/M metagenome (GOLD analysis project Ga0153987, IMG submission 102279) | Attine ant fungus gardens microbial communities from North Carolina, USA - TSNC071 MetaG | ecosystem: Host-associated > Fungi > Mycelium > Unclassified | place: USA: North Carolina, William B...
ACTGGTGGAGATGAGATTAACGCGAACTGTTATGCAAAGGATAATCAGACACAACAGGAGCTTGGTATGCCACTGTTCAAGTGATTGTTACCCATGGTAACGAATACTCTTTCTCATGTAGCTGCCCAGAATAAGACATTCGAACAAGCTTTGGATACATTCACACAAGCTACTCATAGTGTTCTCGCCGCGGCTGGAAAGACCCCGATAGTCTGGGAGGGTCAGTTCCTTGAACCGGTCCATGTCATCCATACTGACCATGTTTCAAAATAGAAATGGCCATTGAACATCAGATCCAACTCAGCAACGACACTTTGGTTCTGTAAGGATCTGACTGTCTCTCTTTCATTCATACATTGCTCAATCTCTTGTCAGTGTTTGGATCTCTTCAGATCACGTCAAATCAGTCGCACAAAGGGGCCTTCGAATCATCCACGCTGCTTCAGATTATTTCTATCTCGATTGTGGTCATGGTGGATGGGTTGGAAATGCTATAAATGGAAATTCGTGGTGTGATCCTTTCAAGACCTGGCAGAAATCTTATTCGTTCGATCCTGCAGCAAATTTGACGGAGGAGGAAGCCAAGTTAATTACCGGTGGTGTGTCTATATGTATTCATGTATATGCATCCTTCATGTTGACTTTTATGTTGATCAGGTCAACAATTATTGTGGTCAGAGCAATCCGGTCCGGCAAATTTGGATTCTATCGTTTGGCCTCGTGCTGCGGCGATTGCAGAATTGTTCTGGTCTGGACCTGGAGGAGATGTGAGGACTGCGTTGCCGAGATTGCATGAACTTGCGTATCGGTATGTGCAGAGGGGTGTGAATGCCATTGCGTTACAGCCGCAGTGGTGTGCTTTGAGGCCCAATGCTTGTGATATTGACGCTTAGGAATAAGTGGTTTTCATGTTAAATTTTATTGAGTATGAATCAAGTTATTGCATTGAATGCACTGTTCAGACGGAGGGGAGGTCCGTCGGAGTGACAGATGAATTCCAGATGAATTCGCGGCAAAACAGTAGTCAATGGCTGTAACTGTAACACTTGTCACCATCCTTCACACTCACCAGCTCGTCGTCTTTCTTCAGTCAAATTGCACAGGTGTCTCTCTTTGTTTAGTCTGATTTCAATTGAACGGACGGAGGGGAGTATCTTGAAAGAGGAGAGATATACACGTTTACTTATCGCGAGGCATAATACCAATCATGGATCGACTTGAAGGGCTGTCAAATACGTTATCTAGTATCACGATGTATGATATCAAGAATATGTATAACCAGGTGTGTTGCTAGGTTAGTCTCCGGTGGATTTCTTTTGCTGATTCTGATGCAACTCATCGACTTGGATTTCCTCTGACTCTTCCTCCACGGGATGAACGGCGTGTCATGAAGGCGAAGAATGCAGTGTTGAATATAAGTGAGATGGAGGCAAAGGTCCGGGAAGCGACGAATGATGAACCTTGGTATGAGTTCAGCTCCTGACAGAAGTGGTGGAATGACTTGATTTTTGCAGGGGTGCGAGTTCAACTTTGATGCAGGAAATCGCTCAAGGGTGAGTCAATTCTTCCTATCCTACTGGCTTTACACATCTGACTTGAGTCAGAACGTTCAATTTGTGAGTTTTCCCTTTTAACGGATCAAACTCCATCGAGCTGGGATTGGTCATAGTCAACAATTTAATGAGATTATGCCTTGTATCTATGGACGGTTTATGGATAAAGAAGCAAGACAGTGGCGTCAGATATACAAAGTCTGTTTATCTCTTTACCTCCATATCCAAAGACATTGATCTCTACGGCTGTGTGAATAGGCATTACAACTATTGGAATACCTTGTCAAACACGGTTCAGAACGAGTGGTGGATGATGCGAGATCGCATATAAGCACACTTAAGATGCTACGCAGTTTCCATTATATTGACGAGAAGGGAAAAGATGAGGGTATCAACGGTATGTTTTGCTCTGTGCTTGTGATGATTGCTTACGGAAAAAATAGTTCGCAACAGAGCAAAAGAACTTGTCGAACTACTTTCTGATGTCGAAAAGATTCGCGCTGAAAGACGAAAAGCCAAGACTAATAGGAATAAATATGTCGGTGTAGGAAATGATGGTAGGTTCGGTGGGATGTCATTTAATTCCGGGGGAAGTAGATATGGCGGGTTTGGAAGTGATTCACTGGCTGGCAATAGTTACGGAAACGGTAAGCGGGGGAAATGACCTTTTCAAATACTGATAATACGGTTAGTAGATTATTATGGTTCAAGCTCTCCACGAACTGGTGGCTTCCAGGATTCCGGTAGCCGGAGACAATATGAAGAATATGATGCTGGTGGTGACGAAATCAGCGGGCCTGGATATGAAGCATCTAGAATTGTTGGGTCCAGTCACACAAGGCCATTCCCTGGAAGACAATCGTCTGTGTCTAGTCCCGTCACTGCTGCTCCGGCGCCCCCCCCTCAGCCTGTTCAGAATTTATTGGATTTTGATGATGATGATGTTACACCAGTGAATGTCCCTGCCCCTGCCCCCACCCCAGTAACCACACGGCAGGATCTAGCGATGAATAAGGCATTGCCTAAACCCATCGGATTGGACGGTAGCTATCCTCTTGTTTTATTGTCTAGAGGGGCTGAACAAGAAGTCATACAGATGATGATTTCGACGATTTCCAAGCCGCGCCTCAAGTCATGACTGTAGCGACTCCATCCCGGGCTTCTTTGCCTGTGTTGCCTCTTCCCCAAAGGGAAGACAAGCTCATACAACTGTTGGGAAATGCTGCGCCGTTGTCGCCTATGACTGCGAAGCCGGTGGTGGGCGGATTGAGGACGACTAGCATGCAGATTAGCGGCAGTAGTAATACGATAGCGCCTACGCCTGTGCGCGCAACGAAGACGACAAGCAGTGGAAGCAGCGGAGGATTTGATGACTTGTGGAAGTTGTCGCTGGGTTCTGTGGGCAACGAGAAGTCTGCAACGGGCGATGGAAGACAGGGAAAGAGTATGAAAGAGCTGCAGAAGGAGAAGGCTGCTGCTGGGCTATGGGGTGTTGGAAAGCAGGCTGCTGTTGCTAGCGACGATTTGCTGTGATAGTGTATGTCAATAGAAAACACGCGGCAACAAACGTGGGAGAGCTGATTTGGCCCAGGATTTGTCTTGTTATTTCTCCTCCCATCTCCCTCTGGCTCCATGCCCTCTGCTCCCCCGGCGGACAGCAGCAATGCTGCTCTGTCTAGACTGTCCCTGCTGGACCCTCCGACTCTGACCGTAATCCATCCGACTCCTGAGGTTTCTCCTGTCACGCCCTCTCCAAGGAGGGTATCTCCATTAGATGTCTCTCAGGCGCAAAGAAGCCGGTCCAGTGGCTCAGGGAAAAGAAAGGCAGAGGGCCTGCCTGATCCAGAGGACAACACCGCGACGCCGTCCAAGGATCAAAGGGAACACCGGGCAACGTTCGCGCCTGATCCAAGGAGTGCGTGTTTTCATCCAGATTTCCATCAGCCCATGTAGATCGTTTCTAGTGTACCGTTCCGGCTCATCGTCACTACCTCCTCCCTCATATCACCGAAAAAGGGCTAGGCTGTCGGTTCCCTCGGATAGTTTCAATCCCTCCTCAAGGCCGCCGTCCATGAATGCCATGGGCTCAGTGCGGGAATCTCCTGACGCCAGGACGACAGGTTCTTTGTCAAGCAGGAGGAGCGGTAAATCAACTTCAGAGACCCTACGTCGAGCGACATCGTCCTCGACCCACGCCCATGCACGAAACGACCTTGTCGCCCGTCCGCATTCCCACATAGGATCTCCGTCAAATACCCTCTATCAGATTGCTGTGCCCTCCCGACCAAGTCTCTCCCAGATGTCTTTACCTATATCCGCTCTTATCTCCCCGCATGCTCCCTCCGTCACATATTCAGGCAAATTCCACATGCGTGATCCAAGGAAACCGGCCCCGATACAAAGTACGCCTTGGTCGCTGTCATTTCCATCAAGAATAGAAAGTGGCCAGAGCAGATGGGAGGGAGCAAGTTGGGCAGAAAGAGGTGGTAGTCCCCTATGTGCTTGGTTGTTCTTTATCGGATTCGTGGTTTTCCCTGCGTGGTGGGCTACGTGGTTTATCGGTGTACCCCAGACCAGGAGGTTGGTGGATGATGCTGCTGAGATGGGCATCCCGGGGAAGGAGAAGGCAGTTGTGCTGGATGATCCGCAACTTGAGCATGGTAAGTCAATTTGTGATCAATGTCGGTAGCATTTCACACTAACGGGATGCGTTACAGATGCTCGATCGTGGAGAATAAGATGTCGAATTATGTCTGGTGTTTCATTGATCACGTATATTCCATTCATCATCCTGGTTATCATCTTTGTGCGGTGATGTTCCATCGAATTATGGATGCTTCCAATGCAGTCTTAGACTCCTGATTCTTGCATCATTAATGACTACCTGTTGTGTTCACCTTGATGGCAAAAGCAGAAGTCAAGCTGATTGTAATTCATCGCGATACCATCCCGCCCCTTCCTCATTGCTTCTCCAAGTCATAACCAAGCGATAGATCGATAATTTTCTTCCTGCGCTCGTACGCATCGTTGCCGTGTCCCCCTTTTGTGCTCCCATTCAAACTTTATACTGGTGTCTGATCCGCATAGAGCGGAGAGGAAAAAAGAGCACTTAAACTCAGTCCATTCCTTGGTTTGTAAATAGGTTTTTCACACTCGTTTTTTGAACTCTCGTTGAATCCTCTCTTTCACCGTGCAACTTCAGTTTTGCATGTGAACTACTCGCGTTTTCAGCCTTCCTCATGCATTGCTCAATGCACAATCTGTATCCCCATACCCCATTGTCCCCCTTCTTGATATAAAATACATACAAGTGCTCATTCTTGGTCTTGCTTGCTTCAGTGTGCACTTTTGTACTTTTCTTCTCTTTTCTCCTTTGCTCGACGAACTTTGACATGTAGTGTCGGGTATGTTTCGGGGTGAATAGTGAAATATGTTGGTTGGTGATAATTATGTTATCTTTTCTTCCCGGATGGTCTGATGCACTGTGTGCATTACCTTAGAATCTTTTGGTTGATAATTTCGGTACAATGTTCTGGATTTGGAATCAGATGGATGTTCTGTTCATTGCCTATTGAAATATGTAAAATAATTATGACAAGGGTTTATCAGTGGAGACTCTGATGTATAGTGAACATTTGAAGTTCTGTTGAAAGGTACTACAATCCTAGGATTTTACCTTGACGTGGGTCTGAGTTATTCATTATATCAATGGCAAATTTGACCTTGACTCTTCGAAAGCATTTGGCTCGAGACAAAGAGATACCAGATTGGTTGAGCCCATTTTAGGGAATTCCCCGGTACAGATAACACTTGTTTAAAGCACACCGTGGCCGGGGGTCGACCATATGATTTCTTGGGATTCTTATCAATGGCAAACCTTCTTCAACATGTTTTCAGACTTGCAAGCTTGCTGTGGGTGGATGAGTGTTCACTTTTGGCTGGAGGCTATACTACTGGAGCCCTGCATACATTTCAAGGCCGTTCTATGCCCTAGTGGTCAGGCTGTAGAATTTGAGCAGGGCTTATCTGTAGTGATGGATTACCATCACTGGAGATCTTGTTGGCTTTGTTCAAATGCAATCTCATCATTTTTGATCAGACAACCACAGTCATTGACTATTCGACGATGATTGAAATCACTTGTGAATTCATCAGAACACTCTTTATTAAGACCTTATAAACATGTCCACATCATTCATAATGGTTGAGAAGCGAGGTTAAAAACTCGGATGAGATTGCCGTTCGTACAGATCCAACGGACTGAACATACGACTAACCATCACTCCATATAAGGACTAAGTCACCTCCTGAGATACCTTAAGGGAAGAGACCAACAAAAAAAAACAAAACTTATGCTTGACCAGTGGATCACCGAATTCAAATTTGGACACAATCAAAGCCATCAATTCCAGGGTTACAGCCGAAAGTGATCACGGGATCACACTCCAATCTTGGACGGAAATTGAATAACCGAAAAGTGATATTAGTGATGTTCCTCCTTCCAACACTATGAACAGCGTTTATGTACCTATACAAGTCGTTATTCTGCTCAGAAGACTTGCGAACGCTTTTGGTGTATTTGGAATATCCAACCAGTATCTTCACCGTCAGGCGAAAGTGGATGATCAACGAACTCATAGCCCAGATGTCACAGCGAAAATTAGCAACTCCAAAGGGATGTCGCAGCAACTTTGTAGACTAAAAGCTGCAGAATGGTCGTCATGGTTATATAATTGGCGATGTGCAAGCAACGTAATAGCTGGTAAGTGGTCAAAGATGGAGCGGCTCTACTTCAAGGTCCACGATCTAACTGATCGCCTTTATCCGCCAGGTCCATTGTCGCTGCCATGGGTAGGGCGCATACAATCATGGTCCTCTGTTCTCTCTCTTTACGTGGCTCCCTATCCCAATAACTCTCCGAATAACCCACCTCCACCAACGAACCGGAGCCCGAGCAAGGATCAAGACCAAGACCCTTTTAAACTACCTCCAGCCCACAAGGAGAAACTAGTACAACTTCCGCCAGATATTATCCATCAGCTTCTTGCAAGCCCGACACTCTTTGAACCCTTGCGAAGGCCGCGCTTCCCAGTCGTGCTTTGTCATGGTACGCCTCCGCTCAGATGGTCTCTTGACACTTATTTCAGGATTTTAGGTCTTTATGGATTTAATGCACGTGGTCCTGGATCTTTTCCTAACGTTCGCGTTCATTATTGGGCTAATATTTTGAAAATCCTACGGGACAAAGTGGGTGCTGAAGTGATAGTGACATCTGTTCCTGGGTGAGTCGATACACGGCTCTAATCTTGTCGAGCCAGGGATTAACCATGACCCGCAGTACTGGATCTATCGTTTCTCGGGCTTCCCGATTAGATGAACAACTCCGTGCCCAAGCCAGAGGACGCGGTGTCAACATGCTTGCGCATTCTATGGGTGGTCTGGATAGTCGGTATCTGATTTCCCATCTTCGCCCAACCGATTATGTGCCCCTGTCCTTGACGAGTGTCAGTACCCCTCACCGTGGGAGCCCATTCATGGACTGGTGTGTCGTGAGTGATTTGAGGCTTCATACGATGGAATTTACCGATCTCACAGAACAACAGAAAAATATTGGCATTGGTAAATCTACTAAGCAGGAGCGAGAACTCGATGTGGATCTCGAGAACGGCCTTGATTTTGATTCAATGATCTCATTATCCCATAAGACCCTAAAACCTCGAACCCCTTCATTTTCCTTCTCGCTGTCGTCACTCCCTTCTTCTTTTACCACTCTTCTCCTTTCCATAGTAGACTCCCCTGCTTACTCGAATTTGACTACTGCATATCTCAACAACATCTTCAACCCTGCAACACCTAACGATCCTAAAGTGAAGTACTTTAGCATAGCAAGCCGCTTGTCAGGCGTCAGTATCTGGCATCCTCTCTGGCTTCCAAAGGCAATACTAGATGGGACAGAACGAAACCAGCGATTAAAGCTGAAGCATACTTGGGAAGAGCACCAAGAGAATGGGAGAGCGGGCACTGATGGAGAAGATAATGAAGGTGTACCATTGTGGGCTCAAGAGAGAGAATGGGGAAATGATGGGCTTGTTCCTGTGCAAAGTGCCAAGTGGGGAGAATTTTTGGGGATTATGGAGGGTTGTGACCGTGAGTATTGGTTCACTACATCTTCGCAACTAATCTCAAAGTTCCTACCCTTCTCAGATTGGGAAATAAGAGGAGCCAGGGGGCTTGACATTGACCTTCCATCCCTAAACAACATCGGTTTTGGGCTCTCTTCAAGCGCAGGTTCCTGGAGTATTTTAGACTGGAGTCGGTTCGTTACTGCTTGGAAACGAGAAGAACAGAACAAGCGAAATGAGAACCTTCGAGCTGCAGCGACACCTGATTCTCTTTCACCTAGCAGATCCAGACCTGCCCAGCGTATATCCTTTCCGGCTCAATCAAATTTAAACAATGACGATGCCATTAAAGCTTCCACTGACCGATTGTCCACCGTATTTGACTGGCTTATAGACCAGATCCCGGCATCTGCTAAATCGATATCAATGTCTTCGTCACCTGTTGATGCTGCAAATGCTCCTATCAAAGCACCCAAGAGAGTCATGGAAGCAGCGAACGAGGCTCTGAGTGAGCTGAAGCAGAAGCTTCAGACTCGAAATCAGGAACAAAAAGTGGCGACTACTACGAAGATCAACGAACTGCAGAGTAAAGAAGATTTGGAGAGGTTCTATGTTGCTCTGTCAAGAAAGATGTATGACGAGGGACTGTGAAATTCTTGTCGCCTGCTGTGGTCTGGATTATCTTTATAGTTATTCTCCGATCATAACATTGTCCGTTTCAGATCGCTCGCATATCCGGTCGTTTGCATTCACATTCCCTTTTGGATCGAAGTAGTTTATTAAGTCAATTTTCTGTAAATTTTATGTCGACCCATGAACGATATTCTCATAATTGTTCCTCCATGAGTCGGTATTACAGCATTCCTCTACTTGCAGTTCTAGTAGAAAACAAATAATTCGATATCCTAATGTACTTGTCCACAAGTCAATTTGTCGTAAGCCAGTGATTTTGTTTTAAATGACTTGAGACAACATATCTAGGCCTGGGAGAGCAATCATTTACGTGGAAAGCTTCACCATCAGCCACCATATTTTTGAAAGCCAATACCGACATCGGTAGGGTCTGATGTTCGACACAGCATCTTGGGTCAGGCTACAGAGTACCTTTTCGCCGGCTATAGCTCTACTTCTACTCGTATGGATTGTGCCAGTCAGGACTGAACCCACTTCCTTGAATGATCCATTTCGTGCCATCGCTATACTGGCCTCTAAACCACCTGATCCGCCTATTTGCTGCCTGAAACCACTGCCTTCCCTGGAATCCGTTGAGGGCGACCTCTTACTTTCCTTCGAAGAATGGAAGGCTAGGCAGCACGAGGCGCCAGAAAGTATGTCTTCATCTAATACCCCCAATGATGGAAGCAGTAGTGCTGGAAATGGAACTAGCGGCAGCAATTCGGTGAAGTTCCAGGACACGACGCCATCAGCAGCAGCCACAGATGACCAGTCGTATGCTCCTATACCAGAGCTGCCTCTGACATATCTTTCACATTTCCGGGTACCGCTCGTCGATCGCTTCAATTATGCCTCGTTGGATTGCTCTGCTCGGGTACACAAGACCCACAAAGGAGCGAGAAATCCGTCAAACATCTTGTCGTCAAAGAAAGACCGGTACATGCTCACCCCATGCAAGACAACTGGAGAAAAGCAATTTATTGTTATTGAGCTATGCGAAGATATCAGGATTGATACTGTGCAGCTGGCCAATTTCGAGTTTTTTAGTGGGGTGTTTAAGGACTTCACTGTCAGTGTTGCGAGGACTTCCTCCGAAGAGTGGATAAGTGTAGGGTCTTACAAGGCAAAGAATGTCAGGGGCGTACAGGTACCGCGCTGATGTCTTACATATTTCGCTCTTCACTAAGTCATACTTGCAGTCATTTCATCCGCCATCGTCTTTGTGCGGTTTCTATCGATATTTACGTATCGAATTCCACTCGCACTATGGCTCAGAGTACTACTGTCCTGTATCTCTCGTTCGGGTTTACGGTCTCACCCATCTTGAAGAGTGGAAATGGGAACTATGGGAAGCAGAGAGTCGGGCTAAGATGGAAGCTTCTTTGAAAGATACTCAAATATACAAGGCGACAGAATCAGTTGACAACAGTCACTCAATTGACCAGACCTCGGCACCTGTACACACATCGGACGAATTTTCCAGCAAAGAGGAGCCTGCGCATTCTATATCTGCTTTATCCACCAATGGCACTGAGAATGAGTTGCCATCTTCCGTGGCAGGAACAACAGGAGAATCATCACACTCCACCGACACCTACCTCTCACCTCTACTTGTCATCACGCGACCTCCAGGATATGAAGCTCTCTCTTCGTCTTCACTACCCATTTCAACCTCTGTATCCGTGACTCCATCCCCTCTTGTGTCTATGTCTAATCATCCGACTGAATCCGGGAATTATACTTCGTCATCTCTACCCCCAGCCCACAATGGCGCAAGCCTCTCACCAATGCCTTTTGTTAGTCCAATGACTATGCGTCCATCGTCTTCTATTTTTGTAACAGCCTCACCTCTTTCAACTGTTCACTCATCCCTTCCAGTGGCTATATCAGGAGGCGAATCTATATATCGAATGATCATGAATCGACTCACAAGTATCGAGAAAAATCATACCCTGTATGAACAGTATATGGCTCAACAGCAGAATATTGTACGTGAAGCCCTGAAGAGGATTGGGGAGGATATTGGACGCCTCGAAGGATTGGTTTGTTTCAATAGGAGGATTGTTAATACGTTCCAGAACTGATGTCCTTTTGGGTTACCCTAGGGAAAGACTCAGCGGCAAGCATTTGATCGAACGTTGCTTGAATGGGAAAAACAGCGAAGACAGTGGCAGATAGAACATGCTCAGCTCATGCAGACGATAGATTACTTAACCGGTGAGGTGAGTTAAAGAGAAATTAATGCACTGTTGGTATACTATGGATATCTAGATCATGATGGAGAAACGCCTTGGAGTCGCACAATTATGTCTGCTCCTTGCAGTACTCGTATTCATGGGTCTGACGCGGGGCTCTCGCGGGCCAGTCTTTGAAGACAAAAGATATTGGCGCAGTGCTCTCAAGAGTCTCAGTGGAGACTGGCGTAGGTCGAGATTGAGTGAAATTAGAGATTCACAAGGGTCAAAGGGTGAGGTGTGACTTGCTTTTACATTAGAAAATCAATTGTTTACGCGATGATTTTCTTACCACCCGTCCAGTGGAACGGTCGACCAAGCTCTCAGTCAGTGCTCCTGGTACACCATCGGTTCTCAGAAGTGCGAAAACTGCTGGCTCGGGTTCAGGGTTGTCCTCAGAAGGCATGAAATTAAGGAAGCGACCACCCCTCTCAGGGCTCGACATGAATACTCGTTTACGACAATTCAAATCTCACAGTGACGAGAATCATCCCCCCAATCACGAGAGTTGCATTCCTATCGTCCAGGATGACCATGGAACTCCTGCTCAGGTTCGTTCTCGAGCAGTGTCGAGATCTCGCAGTCGCACGTCGTCCTGGCAAGGCAGGGGTGTTCTGTTTCATCCCGGTGTTTCAGCGCCTAGACAGGGCGAGGAGATTCGTGTTTCCCATGGATCCTACAATGGAGGGATAATTAGCACCTCTTCAAAAGGGTCGAGGTTGACAGGAGTTTATTCTCCCAGACCCGCGTTTATGTGTGTTCGCAGCAGTGTTTATGCTTCAAATTCAAGGCGTCCAATACCTCTGCAGCGGTCTCACTCGAGTTCCGGGCCCTCGGAATCTTTTGACAGGGTTTTCAGTCAATCCTGGACTGGTTCCGGCAGTCTACCAAAAAGTGCAAAGAAATGGGCTAAGATGGCCCATTTGCATGAGGTAAAGGATAAGAGAAAAGAAGATGGAAGTTCACCTAGGCTGTTCGAGAACACGAATGGTGGTGATGGTGGTGGTAGAAAATTGGACAATGTCTTTCAAAATGTGGGCCAGATGGCAGACAGGTTTTCGCAGATCCAGAGAGTGTCAAGTTCACCCGATGAAGAGGCTGATAATGATACTGATGATTGGGAAAGTGCCAGTGATGTGGGCTTGGATTAGCAAGGAGGGGGCCATATAACTGGTACTGAGCTATAAACATGTTCTGGTATCATGGGGACTAATGAGATTCGATTTATTCTTATTCCAATAGCCTTTCGCCTACTCGGCTTTCCGTTCCTTCTTCGATGCGCGTTCATCACGCCGACTTATAATAGGATGCTACTTAGAGTCCTATGACTATCTCTTTTCTGCTTTGCTCTTGGAGATCATTGTCGTGATCGCAAAAGCATGTAAACTCATTGGATTGTAACTCATTTAGAAATACCGAAAATTGGGATATGTGGAAGATAGTCTGGTATATTTTGTCTTTGTATATTGGTACTAGGTCTATCTGTCCAATAGTGTAAGGACTTCCACGGCTGGCATGATGTGGGAGGTTGACCTATAATAAGCCGGTCATCTATACATCCTATGATGCCATCCAGCAGGAAGTATTTATCTCATGACCCATTTCTCGTGTATCTTTCTGATAATCGTTCCCCCGTATTTCACCCCTGCTATTGCTGTCTTCGACCTTTGTCAATGTTGTACCAACCAACTGACCAGCTCACTACTCCAGGGAAATGGAGCTCGTACATGTTTAATATATACACCTCCAGGAAAGGACCTCAACCGCTTGGTACAGTTGCTTTTGATGAGATTGAAGAGAGGGCAAACGAGAAGCTCAAGGAATATCCAGGTAAATGATTACTTTCAGATATACGGGCACGAAAGGGTCACCCCACTGATTGCTGGACGTCAGGCGCCTTCATGTACGCAGGTGGAAATGCCGGTACACATCAAACGTACAGCGCCAACCGTCGAGCTTTCCAAAAATACGGCATCATCCCTCGCATGCTCGTTGATGCGAATTTCCGAGATATCAGGGTTAGTTGTTCCAATGAATCTACTCGTCGATTCCTCAGTCGTTCTTGACAGGTTAATCTCTTCGGAGAAACATTTTCCGCGCCCCTTCTGATAGCTCCCATCGGGGTACAGAATCTCTTCCATCCAGATGGCGAAATTGCATCTGCCAGAGCAGCGCAAGCCTTAGGAGTACCTTATATCATGAGCTCTGCCAGCAGCAGGACCATAGAAGAAGTTGCAGCTGCGAATGGTAATGGGAAAAGATGGTACCAGCTATACTGGTACATATGTATTCTACTCAAAGGCTAAACCAATGTTAACATGCACGTAGGCCAAAATCCAAGGAGATTGCGGAGTCACTCCTTACGCGTGCTAAGATGGCAGGATTCACCGCTTTAGTTGTTACTCTTGATACCATGATCCTTGGCTGGCGGCCTCATGATCTCGAAAAGGCCTTCATTCCTTTCGGGCATGGTTTCGGTATACAGGTCGGTGCATCGGATCCTGTCTTTATGCGTCGTTTTGGAAAGGAGCCTATTCTGGAGACAAAGCTTCAGTGGCCTTATCAACCCGATGCCTTGGACAAGAAGATTGCAGAGGAAGATGAAGGGATCAAGGAAAAAAAGTTCCTTGGAATGGAATGGATCAAGGAATGCAATACAAACTTCAAGTCGTGGGATGATTTGAAACACCTAAGGCAATTTTGGGATGGTCCTTTGATCTTGAAAGGAATACAACATGTTGCGGTACGCAAGAATTTCATAGGACGACCGATATCACAAGAACTTTGGATTAAGAAGCTCATGAGTTTCTCGCGTTTTAGGATGCCGAAAGAGCTCTGGAATACGGGATTGATGGGATCATCGTGTCAAACCATGGTGGGTTCCAGAAAGTCTATCAGGCTTTTGATATGATTTCTGTCCGGTATTCACCACTTGGCTGGACCTGACTTGGGGATATCAGGTGGTCGGCAGCTTGATGGCGCTATCCCGTCTCTTTATGCATTAGAACGAATCTGCAAGTCTCAGAGGGTCAAGGAGGCTCAGCGTTCTGGTCGACTCCATGTATTTTTCGATTCTGGGGTACGCACAGGCCCTGATATGTTCAAGGCTCTTGCACTCGGTGCGCAAGCTATTCTCCGTAAGTTGTCATGTTTTGCCCGCGATTCATGACTCCCTCGCTTCTGAACCTCAATCGTGGTTTGTCATTTGGTGTATTATACTCACGAGAGTGTTGCCGAGCTTCGCTCGCCCATATCTTTGCTTCCTCGCATCGTGGATAAATATCTGCGTTATTGATAAGGAGGGTAAACCGATCTTAATTTCTGTACGGTGCAGATTTAAGCTCGCACCTGTACATGCTACTGTATACTTCGTCCCTCCTTCCTTCCTCGTTTCATACCCTGAATGGGTATTTTACCTCATTGTCGCACTCGCTAACACTTCCTGCCATCTTGGGGTTGTCCCTCCACCTAGTGGGCCGACCTTGGCTCTACGGAATGATTCTCGAAGGTCAAGCAGGTCTCGAACAAGTTGTCCGCCACACTCTTGCCGACTTTGATAACACACTTGCGATATCCGGTTATCCCAATCTCGTTGATTTTCAAGGAAAAGCAGATGAAGTCTTAATGAAGCTGGATCTCTGAAACAGGTGGATATGTGGACACATGCTTCTTTTCGCCTGTAGTATGTGGTATGTCTTCAATCTTCACATGCAGTCAATCATAACATATAACATCATAAAGACTATAAAAATCAGACCATTTACGAGGATCTCATTTAACTAACGACCAATGCATTTTTGATAACTTCCCATGTCTTGTCAAATGATTGTTGAGTAAACTTGCCAAGTGAACTATTCACAACATATTTACACTCCAATCTGCTCTCATGAAATTACCCTTGTCCTTCGTGAACATAGACACAGTCCGAATTGTCGTCGTCTTGACATTTGACCCAAGTTTCGTACCACACCTGAATCAATATCCTGCCAAAATATTCGATACATATCCTAGTTTGCAACTATTGAAGCCTGACAGTGAATGGTGGTTACAATGGATCGGATATGTCATTTCTAGACAGGCAGATAGCGCACAAGACTTATTCATTGAATTCAAATTATGACACCCAATCTCTCCACCCGCTTGTGTTCCAACTATTCTCAAACTCTGCTTCTGAAAATCGTTGGATAGCCCATGTACGGGCGCGATGACGCAATGCAATTTCTTCCTCTTGAGGAAGTGAAAGAGCTTGATTTAAGGCTTCCGCGAACTCTCCAGTTGATTTAGCATGGTACCCTGCACAGGATCAATCAAATTTCCACGGCCCCAACTGAAAGGCATTATTACCCGTTGGCTGTCCATTAAATGGTACTATGATGTCTTTGAGAGGACCTCCAGAAGCGTGCGCAACAGGTATAATCCCCGCAGCCTATCAGCTGTCAGGCACCATGAAGTGCAGAACAATCAGAGGAAACTCACCATGAACTCAACAATATTGATACCGAAATGCTCATCAACCATAGTACTGAGGCCTATACTGGCTTTCGATAACCATTCTAATATCACAGGATATGCTGCATTTACGATGAATTCTGTATATTTCTAATGGGGTGTTAGCATGAGATTCACGGACGGTACGACCGTACCTCTATTTCCAGTTCATGTGCTAGCTTACGCAGCTCAGTAACACGTCGAGCATCCTCTTCGTTTCGACTACCACCGATGAGTAAGAGTTTAATAGGATCCCGTGCCGAATCTTTCTTCCTATGTTCCGGATAACGGTCCAACAATTCAGCAAATGCTCGTAGCTGTGCAGGATGATCCTTTTCGGGGCTGAATTGAATTGAACTTGATGATCCACCAAGGTATTGTAAAAGACCTACCGAAATTGAGCGACGCTTAAAATAACAGGTTGACGATTGTTCAGAGGAAAGTTCGACATTTTTCGGGTATCACAAGGAGGATAGACGATTCGAGCGCTAGAAGGGGGAGATCCTACCCTGGGATTTAACCAGTCCAGGATTCTAAAAGTAGTCAAGGGTGAGAGGAAATGAAGTACGTCAAGAACTATGTCACTGTGTTGAAGCACAGAATCGACGTGGCTTTTGGTCCAGGATGAGTTCACCATCAGGAAGGATGCGACACGCAAAGACGAAGTGTAATAGTACATGAAGATACGGTAATATCTAGGCAATTACGAGTTCAACAAGAATCGAGAATGACCAGGTCATGACATACAATAACTTAATTCTGCTGAGAAATGCAGAGGACGACACAGTGAGAGTGTTGGTATGCCAATTCTTGCGAGAACGAACACGAGCAAGCATGTCTGTGCTGATAGTCGGATAATGTACATATGCACCGACGGGTATGCGACCAAGGAAGGAGACAACATGAAAAGTAAACGCGTAGCCCATGGTATCTAATTTGGATGAGTAAAACTCTAGTGACCCTAAAATCAATAAAAAGCATACCGATATATAGATCGGGTATGAAGTTCAACATAGCTTCATAGGCAAGGTATATTGATCCTAAACTTTGTCCTAGAAGCGTAAAGCACGGCCATTGCGAATCCTCGATCCATTGCCTTGAGTGAAGGAAGACAAAGTAAATTCTGGTGGGATCAAGTTGAATATCAAATCTGGCCTAATAATCCAGATTATTAGCTGTATACTAGATTATCTCAACAAAGGCAATCACCTTGACTTTGTCTAGGATCTGCGTTTTGGTTGCATCTATATCTCCACTGTAAATGATGCTGACAATTTCTGGTTCCTTTGTTTGCAAAACAGCAATAGCACTCCAGAGTACTCTTTCGCCGCCACCCCCAGCATTGCTATCTTCCAGCAGAAATTAAATAGAACTATGACATCGAAATGCATTCAACCCACCAATATGGGTGAAAGAAGCCTACAAATCGCTGGTGGTCATTGGCGGAAATATTCAGATCCTGAAGTACGTTCTGCCGCTTGGCAGTATTATTCTTCCTTATGATCCAGGCGAATACTTGTAGGCAGAGCCAGACCGGAAAAGGGCTAAGGAAGAAACAAAAAAAGAGGGACGAGAAGATTATCGGCATCAGCAGTGAGAAGGAGGTGTCATTCAGAGAGGAGGGGAGCGTGAGCGTTACCAAGGTCACATGTAGGGAGCTGATGACAACATTCTAAATAGGAACTGTTTTGTTCGAGATTTTCTTTGATATCGGTCTGTGGTTTAGGTCCTTTGTTCATAAGTCTCAAGCACTGCTGTCTCATCTTCGTTTTTCAAAAATAAAAGTTCGTCAAATCAGGAAAGCCATCTAAAGAATTAGCCTAGTCTGGACTCAAGTATCCTCTAGTCTTTGAATGAGCTTAGTCTTCGCTTAGTCTTCGAATCCCAACTTCTGGCCTTTTTCTTGCAAGTCCTTGAATTTCAATAATTCATGACTGAAAACAGAATCTCCTGTCCACAAGACCATTTTGACTATCATCTTTGAAGCTTCAACAGAGTCAATCGTTCCCAGTCAATCGAGAACAAGTCTGACAAAGAGGCAGACTAGAGGCAAGAGTATACATCTTTGTCGAGCCAGAGTTGTGATAAGGCGAGCTACGTGTAAATAACTAAGTGAAGGTTCTCTAACGCTGGTAAGAAGGTAAAATGATGGGAAGTCTATTCCATTTCCAACGAAACTTAATCCAATCTGTCGCTGTCTTCTTCACCCAGATGCGCAAGCTCCGTAACGTTCAATGTGGGTGGAGGTAATGGGCTTGTCGCATCCAAAGTGAAGAAATCCGTCATTCTTAGTGGTCGAAGATCAAAACCCTACATGGCAAAACGCTCAGAAGATTTGTCAGTGATCAGAGAAAATTGCAAACCTCAAGTTGACCCTTAGCGAGGAGCTCTTCGTTGCCTTCCGCACTCCTCATGAACTCCCGTACAGGGACCATGGCAGCGCTTCGACACAGTTCTCTGAGATCAGAGCCCGAATGACCTTCGGTAGCTTCAGCTAGTGATGTCATGGAGAATTCATGGGTTATCCTAGTATCTTTCAACATCTGGTTACTCAGCTATGTCAAAGACTTATCGATAGGATAATGCAGAGAACGTACTAGTTTCAAAATCCTAAGCCGCTGGTCAACGTTTGGCAGCCCAACATTAAAGCGCTTAGGCATCCGCCTCAGAATAGCAGAGTCGATGTCATTCGGTCGATTTGTGGCACCTAGAACCAGTATTCGATCCGTTGCAGAGGTGAGACCATCCCAAAGTCTATCATAGTCGAACAGTGGACCTTAGCAACAGGGAGCAAGAGCTCAAAGGAAGACGCACGTCATAAATTCGGCCTTCATCATTCCAGTCACTTCATGGTCGCCTTTCGTTCTTTCTCGAAGAAACGAATCGATCTCGTCAATAAAGATGATGCTCGGCTGCACTTTCCGAGCAAGACTGAAAAGTCCTGCCACAAGCTTGTTCGACTCTCCGTACCACTTGTTGGTCAGTGCTGATGCCGCGATGTTGATAAAAGTGGCACCCGACTCCTTAGCAAGTGCTTTAGCAAGCATGGTCTTCCCACATCCAGGAGGACCAAACAAAAGGACACCCTTGGGTGCGCCCAGGAGAGGCGATGAAGAGGTGAATAGGTTGGGGTAGAGCAAGGGATAGATGACAGACTCCTTGAGAGAGGAAATTATGTTGTCTAGTCCGCCAATATCTACAAAGTTAAAATATAAGAGAAGCTCTATCGAACGGTAATGTGAGAAGACAGACAAACCAGAAAAGCAAACATCAATATCGTCAGGATGGATGACCTCATTTGCTACCTTCTCTACAAGCAAGTTGAGACAGTGAAGCTGCAAAAGGGCAGAATTACACACTTTCATATTCATTCAAGACCAATCCCGAATGTCCCAGCCGCTTTAGCGCTTCCAGTTGTTTCTCCTTTACTTCTTCCCTTTTGTCTGGACTTGTCACATTATCAATAACCCACTGAAACACCAGTACGCAGAGTTAGGAAGCCGGAAAGTAAAGGGAGTGTAAGATATACTCGGACGGTGTAGAATAAGGCAGCCTTGATCATCATTGAATGAAAATTCGAGAAAACCTGGAGAACAACATACTTGAGACGCCAGAAATAGCGCAACTGGGTATGAATTAGTCAAGCAACACTTGGAGACAGTCGCGAAACCTCGCACCTTCAAAGACTGCACGCTTTGTACTCGAAGCCGCCATCATCGTTCCTGAGTCTTCGAATTATGGGATAATCTACTTTCAGGAGTGTTTTTTTAGCCAACTCGTGATAAGTCATCAATTCCCCGTTTGGCCTCACTTTGACAAATTCGCAACAATGTCAGTGGATATTCTCTCTCAAGTTTGCCCTTATGCTCCTTATGCAGTTGAATTATATCCTTTTCTCTGTCGGACGAAGAACGATATCATGCATGCTTTTGTCATCGTGCGGGCGAATTTCAGAAGACATCTTGCTGTCATTGGTAGCATAGGAATGTTGGAGTACAGGATGACCTGAAGATAATTTCTATGAAATCCGAGTCCTGTATGCATTACTCCTACGGTCGACCGTTCAGTTTCCTTGGTCTTGGTGAGCCCATTGCTCCCTACCCGTTGTATATTGAAGCACTCGGGGGTCAGTATGACTCTCTTTATCTGCTGCAGGAATCTTTTCCAAGCTTCCTCCAGATCCTTAGTCAACCCTTCATGCGCCTATGTCTCGTTCGTACCTGGAGGCTTCCAAGGGACAAACGAAGAGTTCATTGCAAATGATAATCCATGTGAATCAGACGAGTGCCTCGACAAGCATTCCATTAACTGGTATGTTCTGTGAATTTCTTATGTCCTTTTAATTATGAGATTTGATATACAAATTCTATCACCATTGTCTTTTATTTTATGACGATCATTGATTCTTTCCACACATACCCTACTAAAGATGTATCCTTCTTTGCCTTGCTTCCCATGCCCAACCACTCCCAACAATTGCGACCCTACCAATCTTGCACACCAATCTTTGCCTGTCGGATTGGGTTGTCTTTCAATCTGTTGAAAATCGATTACATCATCTTCCACGGCGCTGCCAGGACCACTGAAAGATGCTGGGTACTTTGGGACGTAACCTCCTTTTCAACTTAGCGCTGTCAAGGATTGGAAACTGTTCGAAATGCCCTTTCTCTCTCTGACATTTTGGCTCAAGAAGCTTGCTTTTGTTACTGCCTGAGATCGAACCATTGCTTGCATTGTTTGTACCCCATGACCTCCACACCTACATTACAACCATTGCAACTAGACTATATATTTATGTTCCGAGAAAGCTACTAACCTTCCTAAGGCTAATATCTGACACAACATGTGTACTATCATATCATGTCCCATTTAAGCGAATCAAGCATCTTAGCAGAGTATCAAATTCAGTCAGATGATGTGATCTCTTGGCATTGTGGTTCCCTATAAATGTATGGCATCCCGGTCCTCATACTCCGGAATTCATTCCTCAGAAGACATTTCTTTGCTTCAGAGGCATGATGACAGTGTTCTCTGGCTTTCTGATCTATGCATTACAAGGAGCCACCGCAGCTTTAGCTCAGAGTACGGCAACTGCACCCCCGACCCTCACCGTTACGACTGCAGTACCATCTGCCACTGCTTCAGACAACGCTCTCTTACCTTCTCAGGCTGCTTTGCCCCCAGAACAACTTTGGTGCGGCTCAAAGATCTTTTGTCCAGGATCCGTGAGTGTTGCATTCCATTGTCCAATACTATTCTCTCAAGACTTCCCTGCTCATACCAGCTATTGCAAACCGTGAATATCGCTCACCTCTTTCCTGATGATAAGACGTTTGTAGACAAGGTAGTAGTGCTCCCAGAGCTTGCCGTCACTGGAATGACAATGATGATGTAGCCCACTAGTAAACCGCCTCAAGAGGTCCTAACGAACTTCCAGGGCATATCCAATCTTACTTACGGTAAGGTCATCGACTTCGTAGAACAGAACTTCGCTGGAGAGGGACATGAACTTGAGGCACTTTCCTTGCCTGACTTCAAAGAGAATCCGACGTTCTTAAGCAACATCACCAGTCCTCTTGTTCAGACATGGTCACAAGTTGTTCATGATATTTGGACGCAACTCATCCGTGGGACCAACAAGTCGACATTGTGTAGCTCTCAAGCCAGATGTGAGAGTTCTTTGATACCACTTAACCACACCTTTGTCGTGCCAGGCCAGTTATTATCACTTTGTCGATTATAAATAATCACTCTACTTTCATAGGCGGTCGTTTCAGGGAGCAATATTACTGGGACAGCTTTTGGATCGTCGAGGGTCTCCTTACATCTGAACTATATAGTGTCGTCAATGACAGTCTACTAAACTTTATGGACCAACTAGACACCATTGGATTTATTCCCAATGGAGGTCGTAAATATTGTGCGTAGAATAAGTTTCGTCTTAACTAACACTGATTCTCAGATTTTTCAAGACCTTGATCGATCACAGCCTCCTCTTTTCATTCAGATGCTTTCTCGCTACGTCACCGTGACACACGATGTGGCCATTTTGAACAGAGCTCTTCCTCTCGCTGAGGTAAACCCTCCACTTTCCATTACTCTCCTTACTGACATATTCTGTAGAAAGAACTTCGTTGGTGGCGTGATAACAGATCCCTGAATGTCACAAGCCCTTTCACGAACGAGACTCACCTTGTATACCGCTACCACGTCAATAATAGTGCACCTCGCCCGGAATCGTATCTAACAGGCAAGTAGGACTCGAATAAATCAAATGGGGGTTGACTTTTCATAGATTATCTAACTGCAAATGCACCCGAAATCAACCCTCCTCTGAATAACACTCAGAAAGCTATGTTGTATGCCGAACTTGCAACAGGTGCCGAGTCTGGTAAATCCTTGTTTGTCACCGTCTTTCGCGAAACCACTGAAGTTTTCATCGAGGGTGGGACTATACAATGAGATGGTTCACTGATGGTGAAAATGATGGTTCACTTAGAAATTTGGGGATCCGCAGTCTCGTTCCGATAGATTTGAATAGTATTTTGTGTGAGTATAAACAACTCTTCTTTCATAGGCTGTTCTCATCTCTATTAAAGACAAGAATCATATCATTTTGGCAGAATTGTACGAATCTTTAGATACCAGCCAAGCGAATACCCATCGTTCAGCTGCTTCAGCTTTACGTTCGGCCATCTTGGATCTTCTGTGGGACGCTGATAAGGTGAAATAATGTACATGCTACAAACATCTGCGTAGTGCTGATTCTTGTTAATATAGCTTGCTTTCTATGACTTCAACCTTGCTACTAATCAAAGGAAGGGTTTCTTCAGCGCCGCCAACTTCTACCCATTATGGAGTGGCATCATACCTGATGATGTAGCTCGCAGTGAGAGCGCGGCTTTTAATCACTTCGCCTCGCTTAACTTGGTGTTGAACCGTTTCAACGGCACATATCCAGCCACCTTTGTCAACACTGGCCTTCAGTGGTATGCATGCAGTCAGATTAGTCGTTCTATTCAATACCTACAATGACTCATGCGCAGGGACGCCCCTAATGCTTGGGCACCTCACCAATACATTATTCTTCAAGCCCTCCAGGCCTTGCCATCCAACGTCAGTCAAGGACCTCTCCCAATTCCAAGCAATGGAAAATCTACATTTGATCTGATCCCGTCTGGCCAACTTGGAATCGCTGAGAATCAGCTCCCTCAGCAACCTAGAATAGATAACGTCAATGGGACCTTCAACACAACAGGACCTGGGGCGGATATAAATTCATTGAATGCTACTGTATTGAATGGTGGAAATGCCACAAATGGTGAGGGATGGTCTCACCGCCTTCAACGTGAGCTGGCCAATAGATACATTACAAGTGCCTTCTGTAGCTGGTGAGTACACTCCTTTCGAGCCTGCTGATCACTTGCCAATAACATTTGTACAGGAGAGCAACAGGAGGATCTATTGAAGGGGTTTTGCCAAAGCTTTCGGATGCTGAGCTGAACGTTACGCAAAGTGTAGGAAACGTTGGAAACGTATGCCTCTAATTTATTCTGCTTTTCTGTCCTCACACCATGTATAGATGTTCGAGAAGTTTTCTGCTCTCGACGTCGACTCTGCGGGAAGGGGTGGTGAATATACCGTTCAGGTATGCAATGAATCAAATCTAGGCTACAAGGTCTTAAACCTCTACAGGCCGGATTTGGTTGGACCAATGGCGTTGTTCTATGGATTGCGAAAACATATGGAGATCAGCTCAATGATCCTGATTGCCCGAGCTTGTTGGCTACTGGCCAAGGTCAGCATAGTACCTCATCTGGGAGTCACATTGCCATGCCATTCTTTGGAGTTACTGTGGCAATGACAATTGGTGCTATGACGGTACTATGACTGGGAGGTTAATTATTAAGAACCAGCCGATATATCGGTTTCTAACCTAAAATTTAAAATAAAATTTCCGGACCTCGCCCCATTTGCGAGTTAACATATACTTACTTGGGCAATGCCAGATGAACTCACCAGCATTAAAAGATAGAGGTATCTGGTGCGTCGAATCACTACATTGGTTATCGGAGGAGGTTTGATATCATCTTCCCGAACATACAAATAAGTCCATGTACAAAGCTCCGGAACTTAAGTTTGATACATGCTCTACAGGCCACAATTCACAGAATTCATAGCATGAGATTATTTTATTTTATTTTAATTAATCAATTAACTTTTTTATAGCATGAGGTTTTCCTCGTCTATGCCTTGATGATTATCAAGAATCTGTTCAATACTCAACCCCTTTCCTCATCAGATTCCCCCCGTTCTATCTTGAGTATATTTCTATGATCAGCATTTTTTACCAAGGACTGAAGCTAACCATGCAACAGTATAAATGGGATTTCAGGCCATACTAAATATTATTTGGGATAACTTAATAGAATCATTCGAACAGACTTAGATATCAGAAAGCAACGTAGTCCACATATTTTCGTTTTCCAACTTCATCCGAAAGCTTTTGGGTGAAACCAGTATTCTCAAATTGTTTCGGCTAGATTGAAGTCCGTGGTTTACTCGTGACCAAGAAAATCACATGTTGTTGCTTACTTCCCGACCTCATGATGATGAACATTGTCTAAACATTGTTACTTGTGGGAATGTGCCTAAGTCCATTCCTGCGTGGGGCTAGTTCAGGTACTCATTGCAGATCATTGGATCCGAGCTTGACATACCTAGACCACAGCTACCAGTTTTTTTTGTAGTGCATCGTCTAGTGCCAGCTGGCTCCACCAACCCTCATCAGATTCCGCGTGAGGTTAGCTAGAAGACCGGCCTTCAATCATTCATGACACATGAGTTTCGTGCTATAATAAGCAACACCCAATTCTCTCGGACAAGCTGTCATTCGAGTCGGCCTTTCTTCCATGCTTATCGTCTGGGTGTCTCGAGGGAAAACTATACCGGCTTGGTTTATATTGCTTTCTTCTTTGATACGAGCTGTGACCCCCCTGTTTCTCTCTCAATCTTGCTGTTCGTTGCCCGACCCGATCTAGCGGCACCCGATACAATGCCTTCGGAATCACTGGATAAAGCCAGCGCTGAACACGATGACATGGTTATGGCAGCCACCGGTGACTACTCTCATGAGCACGCTGGTCTTGACTCTGACGACGAACATTCAATGAGATATCCCAACTGGTGGTCGAAATATCGGTGAGTCTGGACTTCAGGCGTTGATTGCGTCAAGATTTTTGGCCTTGTCTCATGAGCTCTTTCGTGATCCGCTCCTAGATTGATGATGCGAGAGGCTGCTGCTGAATTTACAGGGGTAGCGCTAATCATTATTTTTGGAAATGGGGCCGACTGCCAAGCAATATTATCGATGAATCATGGTGTAGCAGCCTTTCCTCGGGGCGTGGGTGAAGTAGTCGAGATTTGTATCATTGTCGCTCAAATGTAGTCTGAATAGGATTGGCTGTCCCTCACTTTTGGCTGGGGGGTTGGAGTTGCAATGGGTGTTTGGGTAGCAGGTGGAATTTCTGGAGCCCATCTCAATCCCGCCGTGTGTGGTGGTAATCCCAGACAAAACGGAATAACTAACATCGTGGCCTTCAGATCACTCTTTCCTTGGCAGTCTTTCGAGGATTCTCATGGAAGAAAGTTCCGGTACGCTTCAGTGTCCTCTATTTAGTATAAAATGAGGACCCCATTATCAGATTTACACGCTCGCACAAATACTAGGTGGCCTTGTTGGTTCCGCTTTGGTCTATGCAAATTACATCCATGCCATCGATGTTGTCGAAGGAGGGCGGCATATTCGGACTTTAACAACAGCAGGCTTGTTTTCTACTTATGCTGTATGTTTTAATGTCTTCAATCGCCTTTCTTGATCATTTTGGGCTTATCTGCATCGAATTGCAGCTTGACTATATGACGAACGTTTCCGCCTTTTTTTCAGAGTTCCTCGCCTCGGCTGTCCTCATGTGTATGGTGTTGGCTTTTGGAGATTCTTCAAACATGCCAGTACCACTTGGATTGTCACCTTTGGCTTTATTCCTGTTGATTCTAGGCATTGGCATTTCGCTTGGAATGCAGACAGGTACACTTGATTATCTTCAGACTATGAACAATATTCTTGAGGGAAAATACAGGTTATGCGATCAATCCGGCCCGAGACTTAGGTCCACGGCTGATGACTGCCATGGTTGGCTATGGATCACAAGTTTTTACATTCAGAAAGTACAGTATAGCTGTCACGGATATGTTTCTATTCTCATTACATCGCAGTCAATATTGGCTTTGGTGCCCCGTGATTGCGCCTTATCTCGGTGCCTTGGCTGGCGCAGGATTCTATGATGTTTTTTTGTTTACAGGGAAGGAGAGCATCGTGAATAAACCGTAAGGCTGTTGAAAGTTGATGACATCATACCTGACCTTTGTCTGATTAGGGATCGAAATGCCAGGGAAAGATGCCTTCACTGGTCAGTTCCAGTTCAAAAATCTCGCAACGTCCCAGCTGGTCCGGGTTCTGAGGATGCTGCATAGTGGTATGGCTAGGTACCTCTGATGATTCTTGTAAAAGGCCCTCCCTTCTGTCAATAATGTTGGGACAGGAAATTGACAAATTTAATTTACCAGAGACTTCTGTGATAGTCCGGTAAGCTGCAGTTCCTGACAACATAGTCTTGCTTCTGGTCGACCCTGAACACTGGTTGGTATACCACTAGCAAAGGTGGTCTGTCTCAGACTTGATCTTTTGTGGCTGAACAGAATTTAGAAACCAGTTTTATGTACGCTAAGATATCTTGCTTGGAACTTTATAAATAGTTCATCTGCGTCATTTCAAGTTGGTGCAGACAGTGGTATTGAAGTGAACTGTAGCACCCAAGGCCCGAGCCACATGACAACGTGTGACCGAGTCTATTTCATTCTTAGTCGCTCTGACAATCATAGCATCGTGTCTTTGCAATTCCCTAATGTAGCTAACGAGGTGGGGAGTAGATATAGGAATGGTAGCTACTTTACTCCTCCCTCAGTTGTCTACCTTGATAGGTGACTCCTGAGGTGAGAATGTCAGTTATTCGCATGGCTCATAGAGTATACTGATAAATGTAGACTCATAACTTCATAAGTGGTCGTAGCTTGACATTGTCATCGATACACTGGGTTCAAGAAAAGGACGGAAGCTATAATGCGAGCATTTTAAATGGTTGGGCGAAAGAAATCACTAAGAAATCACTGGTTGTGAGTCGATTCACACCATAATATTGCCCGGGACTTATTGAGCGACTGTGTATACTTACCATTTGAATACGGAATTGAACACACGCTCATTATTGATTTTCAAAGACCACTGTGACATCTACGGCCTATCCCTGCTCATGATGGCGACAACTCAAAATATGTTAATGTAACATTTTATTCATACATCAAACGCAACCAGATAGCCAATACCACACATATTATAGTTTCAGCACCTGCAAGGCAGCTATCAGATTTGCAAATAGAACGGCGCCAGCCTTCAGATCGGAGTCGACCCAGTCTTAATTCAACCAGACCGAATTTCTCCCGGTGGGGAGTGTGGAAGCCTGTGACGATTGTGCTCAAATTATCGTTCCGTGGGCTTTAATGGACAAGGATGGACTGATTGGATATGTGAGTAGGTATGACTATAATTATATTCTATTTACGCACGCTTCTTGGGCACGGACATCCATCACATATGCAGTCCTCACTTGCAAAAGGGCCCGCATCATCCTCTTCCGATGTTGACACCGACTCTCAGTGGCCTTCAAATGACTTGTCTCCACAGTCTAACTCACTGGCCTCTGGGTCTGCGCGGCATCCACCTACCCCACTCATACTCGTCCATGAAGAAGAAGACGATGACGACGATAGAGACGTAGAGCGTCCTCTAATTATGGACTTTTCATCTTCAGATGAAGACAATGATGACCTCGATGACTCCCTCAGTCCCCTCCACCAGATAGACGGCAAATTGTCCATACCCCCTTTATCTCCATTCACGATATTTATTTACCTACTCTCGCCCTATCTCAAGTTAGGAGCACTGTTGCTACCCTATTTCCAGCTTCCGCTTAGGTACGGACTCAGTAGTCTGCTGATTAGCGCTGTATTGGCTGTCGTCACAAGACATCTATTGTACTTTCTTGCAAGATATCTCAGAAAGGGAGACCTGGAGGACGTTGTGACCAGTGCTTTTGTCAGCACAAAGAAGCATGGGCAAAGAAGGGGGAGAAGGAAAGAAGGGCGACGAGAATTCCTGAAATTTTTGGTCAGGTTCGGGACAGCGACATTGAGAATATTAGTTGCAGTGGTTTATCTTCGTGGCAAGTGACAATGGCTGTTTTCTCCTGATGGTTCATTTTCTAAAGTATTTTGATAGAATGTGTCCTATTCATTCTCCCCATTGTCGCTCCTATGACTTCGTTGCACCACTCCTCAGTAGAGTTTAGTCTTATCACCGCTGCCATTATACTTGGGTCGTCACTCTCCTACCCCGGATCTCTGGCTTCTCGGCTGGTTGTCTATGTCACTGGGCTCTCCATATTCACATACCTTCTATGGTTGATCACCATAATGTACCTCTATACTCAAGGCACTCTTCCTGTAAATCCGGAACGGTTGGAGTCCAAAAATATCTGGGATGGAATAAGTGAGTACAGGTCCTGCCCGTGAGTTATCACCCTCTGAGCATCGAGTTCATATAGTCACCACCGCGTTCATCTTTACCTCATCCAACACACTCCCCTTGTATGCCTCGACAAAAGGCACTGTTCAACCGCTTCTTTTCGACACCAACACTCCGCTAGCTTTGCCAATTAACGGTACTGCTCTACCTGCTTCCCGGAAAGATGGAAGTCTTAAGCAACCTCTTTATCGTTCCTTCAAGTTCCTATCGTCGACGTCTGCTTTTTTGGCTGCAGCACTGATTTTACCCCTCGTTGGGTTCGCGGCATATCCAAACGAGAATCCGAGAGCACCGGCTTCAATGATAAAGTCTCTTATCTATACAGAACAATATCCCGGTCGGAGATCTCTTCATTGGTCTGGGGACTCCAGTCCTGCAACTAGGATACAATGTTACATCACTCCTGCCCTTGCTTCCCTCACTATCCTTTTTGGCGTCCCTCAACTTCTAATCACTATCCCTACCTTCCCACCTGGGTCGTTTCAATGGTTCCAGGTTGGCTACAGACATGGATCTATGCCTGAAGCTCTATCGAGAATGCTTCAGGTCTTCAAGAAATCGATTGTGCCATTGTTATTAGTTGCGCTCACGATCATTACTACCTCCTTCGAGCTTACAACAGCTGTGAGAGTGCTCACGATCACTTTGACCATCCTCGCGACATATTATATACCGGCAATCCTTCATGTGCTAGTTCACACATTCAAATCACCGCTATCCATCGTTCTCCCTTCAACATACTTCTCTTCCTCGTTTGCAACGACTTCCGCCGCTCGGCATTCATATATGGACCTGCCAGCACCCGGTTCTAATAGTGGTATTGATATCACTTCGTCTTTGGGCCCAGGCAATAACAATACGCAGTCTGTGACTTCTGCTTGCCCTCAGGCCCGCCACACAAATACTCAACCAGAAAATGATGATCTGTTACAACGGAAAGAAAGGGCTTTGCAGAAACGGCAAATGCGAAGGCGTATTGTTTGGGACATTTGGGCTTGGGCCATTTTCTTTGGGGCATTCATCATCCTCGGTGTCAGAGCTCGTAAGTTATGATGTCATTCTGTTGTAAATGTCATATTACACCTTTCGGTGATTATGTATTAAGTTACTATTGTAGCATTTTCTTTAGGGCCATAAGATTCACATAGTGTTCTATTGTTTCGGATGCATGCATCAGCTGAGCTAGTCTCATACAAAGTGTTGCCTTTTATCGTCCAAAATATCTTGTCAATTTGTGACAAGCACACCACAGCATATGATAAAGTGGCAGGAGGAATCCACACAGAAGGCAAAGGTACACTTCATTGAGCCCAAGGACTATCAAGCAGCTCAAGCAAATGATTAGTCTCTTCACGATAGTCACTCTTCTCGATCCGCAAGACACCGTATCGAACGCGCACACGATCCTAACCGGTAGAAACATAAGGACGAGGAAAACTTCAAACCAAAGAGTATACTTGCATCGAATGAGTCTTTTTTTGCCCGACACGAGAAATTATACGCGTGGCAATTTGCTTTGTGAATCACGGCTTGATATTTGTTCTCGTCCTGCATCTAGGGACACCTTCAATATGGTAATGGTGGCAATCGGATATGATACGTACCCTGAGTTCTTGCAACTCATTGGCAGACATCCCAAAGATGATAATACCAGCATCATTGAACACCTGGAGCCAAGCTTGGCCTGACCAGTCTGCGATAGCCAATGATACGATGTACCTGGAGCGCATTATCTGGACACATCGGTCTACTTCAACATGAGGTTAGCATACCGGTATTCAGGCGCCTCTGCGCGGTTTCCACACTTGTCACAAATCCAAGAGTCTCCTTCATTTGTCATCTTCTTGTTACAATTCTGACCTGTGCAAGCGGGGTAGAAGAGGTTGTCTCCCCGGATGTGAACAATTGTTCCTCTGCAAGAGAAGAAGTCTGGCTTGTCACTCATTCCAAGCTCAGATTCTTTGATTTCATTCAGGCTACGTGCCTCGGTTCTTTTGAAACCAACGGAGGAAGGCCCACTAACTCCGATGACTGTCTTGGATACGAAATCCACTGTAGTACCTTCCGAGTCATACCAGCCACGGAGCGAATAACAATCCTCCATGGGGGGGTCAATTTGCATCTGACTTGAACTTAGCATTGAGAGGGATACACCTAGTGGAATGTGTCAGGATTAGCAACCATAAGCGAGAATTTGCACCGACCACCAAAATCTCCGACTCGGATACCCTTGAAGGCACCAACAGAGCCTAGTGCAGCATTGAACGATTCGGCTTGCTTCCCCCATAACGTCATTTGAACGGAGCATCTGGTTTTGTCAACGAGAGTAAGCTCTCGTTTTTGGAGCTAACCTTTTTGTCAGTTTCGAACAAAATATATGCATCAAGCTACCTACAAGCCGATTTGTGGATCGGGTGGTAATTTCTGTGAGAGTTTCGATGTTTTTAATGATAGCGATGACATCTTTTCCGCAAGTTGGACAAGATACAGGGAGATAAAAAGATAATCGCACCAACGATACTATCCTTGTCAAGAGCCGAGAGTTGATCAAGGCGGACGAAATTGTATCTGACTTGCGGTAGACCTGTAGCCTCATGACACTGACCAAACACCATGTCAGCCAACTCAGTCAAGATTTCATGACATGGAGAGCTCACCTCCTCGACTTGAGAGTTTTTTTCTAATGTCAACTCATAGTCATTTGACAAATTATTGAACTTTTTCTTGGCAAAATTGACACGAGCTTTAGAGATATAGTAGACGTTTCCCATCTCCAAACGCGAATAAAACTCGTCTACGACAGCATTGAACGCGGTAGCTCGAATCTCGCCCGTATTGTCCACAAGGGTTACGTTAAATAATTTACCCTCTCCTTTGCTGTTCGACCAGGTTTTGATATCACTTTTCTGTGTAACACGAGCTTTGATGGTCCAGTTGTTCTGGTACGGGCTCAAACCTTCAATTGGGAAGGTTGTATGAGCTCGCCCATTGCTCCCACTTGTTGTTGCTATGGCTGAACTGCCAGCTGGTTGTGCGGGGATCAGTGCAGGGTTCCGTTCTTCCAAGGCAAGTGGATTGCCAATCTTCTCTCCAGGATTTCCGATGACGCGAACACCAAGTAATATCACCAGCCTTCCAAACCTTAGACTCCCAGCTACTTTATCCGGATAACTACTTACCGCTTGTTCTGGACGAGGCTACACGAGGCTCTCTCAATTACTGCCACAGTGAGTTTTGTTATGGATCCGTTTTCGACCATAATGTTGCATTGTGTTGCAAGCATGGCCTGGATAAAATTGTTTCCATCCGAAATGATGAGACGGTATCGGTCGGGGCCACCAGGGAGTTTTTTCACTGACAGGAATTGAATGACTTGATCTCCACCAACAAATTCATTTTCTGCAGTTAGGCGAGACTGGAGTTCCGTACAACATCTAGGAGTTAGTTGGTAGGAGTTCATGGTTCAGGTCAGATCAATGGAACGCGTTCCGGTGCAATATAACATAACAAAACGCGCTTCCTGACGATCACGTGAATTGTCACAAAATTTGTCACAGAATAGAGGTGGATATGATACCCTGTGACTGCCGAAAATATGGTGTTGAGAGAATAAGATGCAAACCGAGTTATTAACTTGGCTGTTTGAAAGCGTACATCGACAATTCCAATTACAGACCGTTGAATGCAACTGGAACTAGATCTTTTTGTGAACTCAATATTCTTATCCGAAAAATAATTCAAGTATCGTTCAAATTATCAGTCCACAAGAAGAATGGAATCGAGTACTGAGAATCCGGTAGCGACACCACCTTCATTTGCTTCGATCCCTTTAGTCCGCACCAACCATCCCACCGTCTCTTCCTCCACAATGCTATCGCCTCCGTCATCTCCAAAAAGCGACCATCCGAAAATTCCCAATTCACTGATGGTATACGTCTTCAGAGCTGTGCCGGCCCGAATCAAGTAATTGCCAACTCCAGCAGGGGTGACAATCAATCGCATGGCTATCCATGCTCCTCGCTCTCGGGGCTCTAAGTTGTCGAGGAACGTAGGTATATCTTCTTTGTAAATGTTATTCCCTCCTCCTTCACGTTGTGGTTTCAGGACCAAAGAATCCGCCTCCTCGCGTGCTTTGCGCACACCGAAATTTTCATTGCCAGTTTTGATTGTCTGTATATCAGGTAGAAGCATATCTTGACCCACGTCAAGGCTCCACATGTCCATAAAATTGTCCCTTAGTTCTTGTATTTCTTCCTTGCTGAAAACTCGAGAGTATTTTGTATTGTCAGCAAGGAACTTCTCCAACATGTCTGCTCGTCCTAGAACTTCTTGGACCTTCTTTCCACCGGCAAGCTGTAGTGCGAGAGAAGGACATTTAATAGCAACAGACCGTTCAAGAAGGAAACGGGTCGTATAGTGTACGGGAGAAGGGAAATCGCTTGGGGTATAGGTTGAGCGGAAGTAGACTACCGAGATTTCGACAGAATCACAAGATTCCAGGTCTCTCCGTGTATCGACATAGAGCTTTCTCGTGGTGGTATCGACTCTTGCAGTCTGACCAAGCTGGGTGAGGGTTTGTTTAATCATTCGTATTGAATGCCTCCCAGAAACAATATCAAGAAATGGTCTCGGTTGTTTTTAACAAACGGTACTGACTTCTCCAGGAGCTCATACTCGAGCCACCTCTGATCAAATACATTGCGTTCATTTTCTTGGATAACAACCAGAATGCAAGTATTCCTGGTATTACGTCAGCCCGGACAGAAGCTGGAATGGCCAAACACTGCTCACTTCGAAGTGGAGGAGTATGCTCTATGAGCTGCAGCTAGCCCAGATATTATACCAGAAATCGTCTCATTAGAAGGGAAACTTTCTGCTCGCAAATTGGGAGATATATCATGGTAGGCCGAAATTTGGTGAAGATAACTTCAGTTCAGTTAATCTTTTGTCATTCAAGGATCCTCAGAGACATACCGATGTAGCTCTGAAACGCGCTGCGACAATGAACCAAAGGATGATGAAATAGTATTGAATTCCACTTGTTTCAAGGTGAGTTCCTGATTCTCGGGAGAGTGAAGAAGGTAATCAGATCTGAATATTCCCAGGTGTAACCTCTGCACGCGTGGTGTTGTTAAAAAGCACAGAAGAAGCCGAACACAACACCCATGCCTGATTTATTCCTTCGTCCCTCAGTGCTTTCCAGCCTTTCCATAGTTGACCCGTAAAATCATCTACCTTTCCTACCCCATGCTCTGCTCCCATCACTCTATCCAGGAATTCTTCGTCTAATGCAACCCTACTATAGAGGACATTGTAAATCTTCTGTAGTTTCTTCGCCTGCTCAAATAATCGCCTTGGAAACGGTGATGGAAACAATGATAACGGCGCATGGACTGCCGCGCTGGGGATCGAGGGCAAAGGGAGCACTGATGGAAGATAGAGGAGACCGTGTGACAGGGCGTAAGAAGTCGCATAAACCGTGAACTCTTCAAGCTGAACTTGGGTCAATTGAGGAGGCCAACTGGCGAAATCAAACCCAGGCATTGACAGATGGATCCTGACCACACCCAGAAGTTAGAAGGAGAATCACTCAGAAATGATAACACTGAAATGGTATTTATAGTTTTCGCCACTCGATCAGTTGAATCCTAGAAATTAGTAATATGTTGCACTCAGTGCAATTATGCTTTATGTTGCTACATATGAAATCAACTACAGCAGTATTTTTTCCACGCATAAAATCACATCAGCATCTCCCAATTTCCTGATCCAAGCCAGTCTTGCACCTGCTACCTCACTTGATGACTCAAAGCAAACCGGAGGAACCCATATTGATCCAGATGGTTTCTGCCAATAGCTGACAACTTCCTTCACAGTGTCATTATTTCCTTGGCCCACAACAGCTTTTATTAGCTTCTCGGCTCTGGCCTTATTCCAAGATTCCTCGTTCTGTAGATCTTGCCAGATGTTTGACGCGATGTGATGCACTGCAACCAATCGTACAAAGCCTTCCAAAGGCCCCTTTAAGATTGCCCTCAGGAACGCGGCGATGAGTTGCGAGTCGTTTTCGATAGGATACAGGTACTCTCTCAGGTCACTGGAGAGAACTTGACTGCATGGCGTACGGATGGTCTTGAGTATGTGGTTCAAATCAACCCAAAGATGTTTACGATAATCAGGAGCATACTGCATCGAGGTCGGTGGTAAAAGAAGTTTAGCAAAAGTAGTCTCTGAAAACGATATCGCATCATATAGGGCCACGAAGTCGGTGTAGAATTGGTAAAACGGAGTTGACCTTCCAAGGAGTTTCGTGGCAACTTCTTCCAAGCTATGGGCTGTCCTCAAAGTTTGTGAAACAGCTTTCCCATACGAAAACGGGTCCAATAGTTGCACCATTAGTTTTTCTACGATGGAATCTCTGAAGACTTCGATAGACAAATTACTGTCCATTTGGCCGTGTTCCAACATAAATACCTTCATACATCCAAACACGGTCTCTTCTCGTGACAGAAAGAACTGATCAAGAGAAAAGCGTGCCAGAGTATCACGACAGAAATTTGAGAAGAACAAGGTGGCTCGAGTAATTTCAAGCTCCGAAGAGTCCCACCCTGGAGGCAAACTCTTGAATACTTCTGAATCAGCTGAGCGCAAAAGGTGGTCCAGTGGTGTTAATAACCAGTCATAACTCAAAGGAAGGCCGAATTTTTCGCGAGCCGCAGACATAGGCAGTCGGAGTGTCAAGGAATTGGCAATAGACTCAGGAGAAGGCTGTAGAGGTGCAACGCGGGGCGTCTTTTTCGGCAGAATTGCATAAAAAAAAAATGGTTGAAGGATGGCCAATCCACCACTATCCCAGATGGCTTTTGGAGAAATGATGTTTCTTCGGTTTACCCAATGAGAGTCGATGAGATGTGATAGCCGTTCAACCACACTCGTCGCAAATTTTTCATCACCAGGCATAAGCCTTAGAAGGATAGATAAAGCCTGAGCTACCCATAGTTCCTCCGATATGCCCGGAAGTCTCCTTGATAGCAGCAGATATGAATTAAGGAAGCCAGACAATTGACGAGTATGGACGTAGTTTTTCGGTGTTATACTGCCCGCACGGACGCTCTCCCACAAAGGATGTGTGACTAATTTGGCGGAAATGGAGGAAATGGCGGGAAATGGCAAGTTAAAGGGTGGAGACGGTGGTGATCCATCTAGATGCGGAGGCAAGGATACAAGCCATACTTGCATGGCAGCTTTCAACAACCCAGCATGAAGGGCAGCACTTCCAAGGTCTTTTACAACATCATCAGCCTCCAGATCTCTCTGTAGCGCGTCTATGGCTCTGATGATAACCTGGCCTCTTGTACCACTACTAAATGAAGTCTCAGAACGCTCTAAGAACCCCAATCTCTCAGTCTCACCCCCTCTGGTACTATTGATCTTGCAGCCCTCCAACCACTGGGTTTCAGCTCGCCATACTGCATCCCACAGCTTCCAGTCCTCCTCTCGATCTCCCAGATTTTGTGCGATAGCAGTGACCTCGTCTTTCCAAAGCCATCCAACAACCTGACTCCACAGTAAATCATGGACAGGCGTTGTTTTATGGGGGTCAATAGCACAGACTGTCCACATGCTCTGCAAGTCCAACCATGCAATTTTAAGGGCCTGTGAACCACAAATTGGAGATGTGACATATTGGCCGAGGTGGGAGAGTGGTTCTACCGCAATTTTTGCGATATCAGAGCAAACCCCGTAGGAGGCCAGAGCACAATAGAAATGCATCGACAACGTCAACAAGTCTACGATTTGCGTAGATGGTAGGAGGGACGATGGTGGGAGCATGGTGATGAAGCGAAGTAGAATACTTGCGGGCCTTTCAAGTTCCTGAGATCCATTGAACTCTTCAGTCCCCACAAGATCCATTAACCACCTAGGCCTACTATGCCCTTCCACTTCCTCAGTGTCCTGAAGGGTGCCGAGAGCCTCTGCATTAGATCGAGAAGCTGAAGCTAGGGTAATGAGAAATTCTATAGCCGCTGGCTCTGGTTGACGCCCGTTTTGACTTGTTGGGATTTGGAGATATGTATGAAGGATGGTGGCCAAGAGATTGGGAGTGCGAAGAACAGTCTCGGCAATCTTATTATTTTGTTTCGCCAAGCGATCCAAAATGGAAAGCAGCTGGTTAGATGACTCTAGTGGAATGTCTCCTTGCGAAAATGCATGCACAATCTGAGGCAGGAAGAAGTCGAATTGAAGGGATGAGATAGCAACCTCGGATTCCTTCTGCAATTCTACGCCCTTGATCTGCATCTGTTCCTCATCCCAACCGACTATAGACGCCCACACAACCTCAATGGCTCGAATACCGACACTACCCCTTTCGTTCATGGCCTCAATACCGGCAGCCATGATGCGCCTTCTAAAATCCTCCGATCTAGTCAGGAGTTCCTCTAAACCGGGATACTCGCCTTTGACAGCCTTTCCCAAGTTAAGAACTATAGACGCCAAGACGCCTAGCATGGTTGCCCGCTGAGCCGGTACCGTTGATCTCGATAGCAAAAATATGTCATCTAGTGTATATCCTGCCGTCGAACCTTCGGAATGATGGTGAAGACCTAGATGTGTTGGAAGTCGAGTCGCCACGCAGATTGGAACAATATTCCCAGACAGATCAAACCGAAGAGAAGTAGAGGCTTGATCAGCTGATGTAGAGAGAGGACTTCCCTGCATCCAAGCGAGGTTAGGATCATTGGCAGATGCGTCAGGAAAGTAGCGTCGGCGTATGAATTCGGGGGTTCCCTCTTCCAGCTCTGCAGGACTGCTTACTCCTACTGAATTAGGCTTGGAAATTTCAGCTGGCAACGATTGCGGTATCGATTGTGGAGTAGGCACCGCTGTCGGTGACATCCTTCCGCGCCATTGGCCAAGAGATATAGCCGTTCCGTCTTCCTTTGCAGGGGGAAGAGCTAATGGTTGCCTCTTGGGTGACGGGGGGGCGGACTCGTACACATAAACGTCATTGGGACCAAGTTCAGCAAAACGAAGCTTGCGATCAACCCGGCTAGATGGTCGCGAATTAGGTCGTGAAAGTACTGGTGGTGGAGAAAATCCTACAAATTGTCAGCCAAACCCGGACAAAAAGGAGTCCTTTCCAATGAATCATCCTCTAGTACAAGACGCGCTTACCTCGAGAGGAAGCGGGTTCTTCATCAGATATTGGAACTAGTTCAGGCCCAACAACGTGAGCTTGCAGTAATCAATCAATATTCCGTAACACAGCACCTTCAGTCATTTTCTGAAAGGCTTCTTTGTCAGCTTCAGACGAAGGTGGTGGAGATCTATGCTTATGACTGAGCCGGCCTTTGGTGGTAGTCACCTCCCGAGCTTGACGAGCGCGTTTCAAAACATCCCCAACTCCTACTCCAAATCGTTCTATAACTTCTCGTTTCGCTGCTTCCCGTTCCTCGTCTGTCATGCTAGCCACGCGCATCGCATTGTCTGCACTCACTTGGGCTCTCCAGTCGTTTGAACTCGACTGTTGTGACTTAGCATCCTCTGCTAATTTTTTTGGAATCGATTCCACTATCGGAGGTGCCTGTGGTCGTAGCTCTGTTCTTTGCGCCTGCCGGCTCCGAGCAAAAGCACTCTGAGAACGATGTTGGACTGCCGGAAATCCATGGACATTTGAATTGATCTGTAGGAGAGGGATAGCAGGTCTACTAGGTGTTCTTTCATGAACTGAGCCCAAAAGAAACTGGCCACTCGGTGACATTGTAACCAGATAGATGGCGGAAACACATCGCAACAGGTGATTTGCAAGGCAGATCTCGATTATGTCATCGTGGGGCCACGTCCCTAAATCTCAGCACTAGAAAGATCAACCTATCGAAAACCTATGAAAGAATTATACTGATAAACATGGCGGTGGCTGCAACTGACTTCAATTTGTCATCTGGAATCTGAGAAGCTCAATGCAATCAAAAATTAAAACACAAAGCAAGAACACTACATTGCTTAATCAATTCTAAGTACTAGGACTGTAAACAATAACTAGATCCAAGAGCAGAGTAAATAATGGGGGTCAATGTTATTTGAGGATTTAGACATGAGACTCTTGCCTCTCTTTTTCGAGATCATGTTTGAAGAGGGCAGAATCTTTGATCACATCTTCAGACATGGACTTAAAAATATATCCCTTATAAAATGCCATGACTGTCAAGACAAACAAGACGGCCCATGTGACACACATGACAATGGCCATGATCAAATGAAGAATGTAGAAACCAGTCAGGTCGAAAATATCACCAAACTCACGAAGCATAGCGATCCACCCAACTAAGTTAAAATTAGTTTGAAAGCCAGAAAACATGAGAATACACTCAACCGTTCGGAAATGTCAGGGCCCAGCACCCGAGTATCTCTTTCATATTTTTGTGAATTTTGAACCACCAAGGTAAAGCACCGAAGACAAAGAAGAAGACAGCGAGACCAAAGAGTAATAGGGCTGCCATGACGCTAGATGCATACCAAATCTCTCCAGCTGAAGGCGAGATAAGATTATGATGGTCAATTCTGTGTTGCAAGAGATTAGTCTCGTATCAGATTATCCGTCGTCTAATGGCTCACATCTTGACGGAGAGCCTGCCCAGTCTGACAAGGGCCAAAGCAGTGAAGCCTGGCGGCCCACAAGCCACGAAAGCACCGTTGGCCTGATGGCCCTCCAAGAAGCCTGTCATCATGATGCTGAAAATTTCGAAACCATTAGTTTCCAATCATTTGAGAGTGACAGAACGACTTGCCGGATGATATATATGCAAATGTAGAAAAAGGTCATAAAAAAGCCAAGACCTATAAACTCTGGTTTAGCCCGATCAATCCCTCGTGATATTCTATATGTTGACCTTGGAAGAAATACCCGACTAATAAGACTCCCACCGCTCTACTGTCGTCTGGTGATATGACTCGCAGGACATTGAAAGCAATAACACCAACAAGCATCTATAATTACAAGAGGTAAAATTTATTAACTGGATAGGAGCACCAGAATTGACAAACCAGGGGAAATATCTAATCGATCACGTCAGAAAGCGTTTTTGGCTGGAAGAGATAAAAATAGAACACTTACCAGGAAGGCATAAGCGGGAGTGAAATGCGATAAATCATGGGGCTTGTTGAACCAAATCATCAACATAGGGAAGCACGTCAATAGTGCGAATGCGACATAAACCCTATGTAACTGTGAATATTGTCTATAGGATCCTCCTGTTTTACTACATACCAGAACAGTGCGTAGATGACACTCGGCCCAACATGTCGGGGGACAGCGTAGTTGATGGTTCCAATAACAATGGTGGCAAAAGAGAGCACCTATAATAACTGAGGATAATGCTGGCATGCAGGGCCAAACCAGAAACATACAATCAAGGGGACGAAAATGCCTTTGACAGGATCCGTCAAAATTCGATAAGCCTGGCGAGGGTAAACTGTCAAGGATGCATGAGAATCATCCATGAAAAACGACGCAAGTTGGGACATACGAATAGCTTGTAGAACGAGTGTTGTGGTGTTGAGGAAGAACAACACCATGTTCAGGAAATAGAAAATTGTCTCAACTAATCCGACAACTGGCGACCGATTTTTTAGGCCAGAAAGGACAACATAAACGGCACCAGTACCCATGCCCACAGGGAACTGGTGTCAAACTCAACAAACTTATAGAAGAGATGAACTCAACCGAAAGCTCACCGCTTGCCACGACCAACCATGAATTCGACGGCAGATGCCATTTACTTTGGGGGTGCCTCGTTGTCGCTTCTCGTTATTATGAACAGTCTTTTCAGAGAACTGGCTGGTGGTATCTGAGGAAACAGGAACCATTTCTCAAAGAATGTGGTTATTATTCAATTAATCAACCAGTTGAGTAGAATGTCAAAGCCAAGAGGCGAGAGAGACCGGAGGAACGCTCTGCGTTCGAGAAATTCAAGTCCTGTAAGTGCTAAGTCAGAGATGGGAGACTTTATATGACTGGACTGCTCAAATTTTAGTTCAGTTGTGTAATATATCCCTTCTTTCGGTTACTACAACCACTTGTGACGTAACGCCAAGGCTCACAGTCATGCCGGCAGAAGATTTGACTGAGACACTTTACTTACTGAAGAAAATACTTTCAGTTCTTGGCTCTGATGCCAGAGGTAGGGACTGAGAATGTGGATATGTACAGAAGTTCTCAGTTCGAAACAGGATAGAGAACTCTTAACTCAGGGTGAGGTGGAGTCGAAGAGTGAGGATCTGTTGACATCGAAGTCGTTCAAACCTCCTTGAAGTCTTGTGTGCCAAGTCATATCTGCATGTCCGAATCAGCCCAGCCACATTGAGAAGTCACACTTACGATTCACAATTGGGCTGCCTGATAGAAGGCAAACTGTGCAGGATGAGCCAACCGTGCTCCGACCTCAATAACTTCCTCATCATTCGAGTGAGGTTGTCTTCGATGTGACGGACGTGGTCATCGTCAGCGCTAAGAATATTCATTTACTGTGATCCCGTCAGCTCCACCCGAGTTAAGTCTGGGTCACCGCCACTGCCAATGTGTGTGTGCTTCTTAAATTGAATCCAAGTATCCTTGTAAACCAATCACGAGGCTAAGCTAGGCATATGCACACTCATGGACAGGTCGAAAGACTACACCAGGTGACCCCTTGGCATTTCTTCCATTTCTTCTTCCTCATGATAAACTACAGTACACAGAGGGTGTTGAAGTTGCTTTATTTGATGGTGCTTGCCTCATAAACGACCCTTCATTTCCTCAAAAATCTTCTGCAGTTCCTCTTTTCCAGGTTTCTGGCTGGGCCATCCGACATTAAGCCCCTCAGCCTCATTGGGTTTCGGAATAACATGGAAATGGACATGGTCAACTTCCTATCGCATTAACCGGGATATAGAAATGAACTCAAATCCAGCAAGATATTAAATACCTGATGGGCCAACCTGCCGTTGTTCTGCAAAATGTTATAGTCCTTTACACCTTGGGCGATGGCTATCTTCTTCGCGATCGGAAGAACATCAGCCAAGTATTCGTCAGGAATATCTGCCAGCTTTTCGCCATGTTCTACCAGCTTGGCATTGAGTCAATACTTCGGCATGCCAAACTGAGATTTCCCACGTTTTGGGATGACCAGAGCATGGCCTTTAGACAACGGCCCAATGTCAAGGACAGAGTAGCTACGACCAAAGACTCGGATCACCTGTGAGGATAAATATCAGGATCACACGAACGAGTAATGCGTTTCAACTAGCTTGTAGCTGGGGATCTCTCCTGCAGATGAACTATATCAACCTAAAGAAGAGGTGTGACGACAACGTTCCAGGCAATACCTTTAATGATTTTACAGAAGATACAGGCGGCAAGGCTCCTGGCACCAACAATCAGATTTTCGATGAGGTGTAATGCACTTCTCCTTACTTTACGGTCGTCATTGGAGTGCTGTAATTCGGGGCGAGATAAAGTAATGAGCCAAGCAATGGCAGAGTTGATTTCGCACGGCTCAATGTTTAACCAGACCAAATCCTCGAGGCTAGTATCTAACTTAGGCTATTCAGATTGATGTGTGATGGTATACTAAACCTGCGTTCACGAGGCTGGCCGCAATTGAACAATCACTACAACCATGAGCCTAATCGAGAGCGAATCGGAAAAAAATGCGGTACATCAAGAGGTTCCTGTAATGTGCTCAACAAACCACGGTTGCTCATCCATAACTCAAACGATACCTTATGAAATTCATTACATAAAGTACATCGTCCAAAGACGAATTCAGGCGTGCAAACCAAGGATGCATACATGAGAGTTGGCTTCTTCTATGGTTCACCTTAACTTCCACGAATTTTACTACCTCTTACCCTCGGTTAATAGTGAAGAACCATGGTATACCCAATGACACTATCAATGAAACTCCGGAAATGTGTAAGAAGTTCTTTGAGTTGCCCACGGAGATGAAGATGGCCGTTCGCACACGCTTCACAACACTTCCAAAGCTCTCTCAGGGTATCGTAAAGCCTCCTCTCGTGCGTTGCATGGGTGATTTCACGATAGTCTCCGAGAGCGTAGTCTGTAGCAAATGTCTCCCATGCGTTGTATACACCTGGAGTTGAATCTATGAGGGTACTACAGATGGCCCAAGATTCCAGTCAACTGAAGGTTGATACGCCGATGGACGGTTGACATTAACAAAAGACGTTCTCATCGTTGTGCCAGTGGATTGATGTGCAACGAAGAACTTCCACCCATCCATATCAAACAGGATCTACCATGGAAAATAAAATATCAAAGATCTAAGCATTCTTCTAGATTGAATTTCAAGGTTTGTTTCGTTGCATCTTCATGTGCACACACAATGTTATTCTCGCATATTAGGGCCGTATAGCTTCTAATGTCTCCATCGATGTCACGCTGTTTCCACGGATGACCTATTGATAGAGATAAGTGAGCAGACAATAAGGCTGGTGGTAGAAGTGATGGCTCACAACAGTTCCAATTGGGTGTTTTTGAGCAGGAGTCGTCTCTTCAATTGCGTCGTCGATGACAAGATTGAGAAATAAGTCATAACCTCGAAGGGTTCCGCTAACTTTTCGACCACCTTGAAGGTGGATAAAGAGCTTTTTGTCCATGAACTGATAGTTTTGATTATAATCAGAGACCTCGTTATTAAGCTAGCCTTAGAACAAAAACACCACCTTCTTGAGCTCAGGCTGAGAAGCTTTTGACATGGTGTTGAGGTGAAATAGAAATCAAGTATATACATGAACCTGGGAATGGCTCTTTCTTAGTCATCATTCTTCTTCACACACTTGGTCCAAATTTGGATATGTAAAAATTGTAGATAAATTAGGCAAATTTGACATTGAATTGTTGGCAGTACTCTATATATTTCTTACACCTCATCACTGTGTAATGCTTCCATAGACTGTTGATGGAAGAGAGCATAGCAACCTGTGTTAAACATTGTAATGCTCACACAGACCATTGATGGAAGGGAGCATAGCATACTGTCTTCTACATAATTTATGCAGAATTAGTAGAGGTTAAAAGTTGTGCCCAAGGCTTTTAAAAACCTTGTAATCACCTAATGGCACAAAACAACACATGACTTACTTTTTTTTTGTACTATTCTGCAACAAGCAAGCTAGTACTAACAAGGACCTAACATCTACAGGAAGTCTGTGGCCAAGGGGTTGGGGTGTGGAGGAGGTTTGCTGGTGGATATGTGGCTTAAGTTGTGTATGTTGGAATACCAAACACTACACTAAATTTAGTTCACTGTTTGTGATAGAATGTATTAGATTATGATAAATAGCGAGTACCAGAATTGTTCTCGTTGCACGTTTGCAACGAGTTTCCCCCCCCCCCATATTGTGCTGCTCGTTCTACACTCAACAGTGTATCCACCAATGGATCACAAATCATGGTGTCAGCAAAAGGCACCAACTCCTAAAACCCTGGATAAACAAAAAGAAATTGATTCAGCTGTCATATATCAATGGGGGAGTTTACCAAAATACATGGGTGGTTCGGTTTCATTATATGCTAGAGCCATTAGTTTTGAATCACACTCCTACAGGGGAATACAGAAGGAGGTTCTCTCCAAATGGTGATCTTTCGTGCCTGTACGGCATGAGTAATCTAAAGACAAGATAGCACATCTTGAGCAACTGTCAGCGGTTCAATCACAACGAATGATCATCTCTGGGTTAGTTTCGAGTGACCCAGGTTTTTCTCTTCATGAGCAATTCACGATTCAAAAAAACGCGACAAATTACCTAAATTGGGGAATTTGGATCATCCTTACAGAACCAAGCTATAATCTTTAAATTAATGGATTAGAGATGATACATTGAAGAATCATGTACTATCATTCGGAATGGTGTCTACTGAACTCTGTACATCTGGAACACCGTCTTGCTCGGAGGCGTTTCCTCGTTTAGTCTGGCGGAATAATGAACTTCTACATCCAGCTCACGAGAGTTCGTCTTCCTCTTCTTGAGCCTGAATGTTCCAGTCACAACGGAATCTAGTTTAGAGTCATGTGTGTTTGAACAACTAAGAGTGAGAGGAAGAACATACCTCCTGTAACCATGATCGGATCAGATAGCAAGAACAAAGTTTGCTTCCAATGGGTTGGTTTACTTTGGGGACCAGTACTAAAACTGGTTATTTCCTCCCTTTCTGGGCATAAGCTCTGTCTTCGTTTCGTAGCAGATTTACCGCCGACAGGCCAGATGTCAGCAAGGATGGGGTCTCCCTCTTGAATAAAGTTCACCGTTATATGAGGAGGGATTGGACGACCAGATGGTGCGAAAAAGGTATCAAAATAAAGTACGAATGAGTTAACCCTGGTCCGCTTCTCAACTGTGGATTTCAAGCTGAAATCGGACACGAATTCTAGTTGGCGAGTGGTTATCTCGCCAAGAATGAGATCCTGATACTAGTAAATCTAAAACCTCGGAAAGGCACGTCAAGAACTGACTTTGATCACGAACGGCTCGCTTGCAATGGTCTCTGGTCCCACAACATCCACAATTGCTTCCTCGCATGAGCCCTCCGACATCGCAGTCATATCAAAACCTACCATGAGATCATAAAAAAAGAAGGAAAACTAACCGCCTCGATTTCGGACTCACCATAAACATCGGTCCAAAAGCCAACCCGATCCTTATAGATCTGTGTCGCATCGCAGAGTGCCAGAATCATCTGACATTGACTAGGTACCATTAGTCCTCCTGGTCGCAAAAACCGGTCTCGTGCGAAGAGAACTGAATCCAACATAGACTCATAGAGTAATGCATACCCCATCCATTCCGAGATAATTATATCCACCTGTGTAATCCCATCTTGTAGTTCAATGTTCTCTACTTGACCTTGAATGACGGTGACCACATCTTCGAAACCATTTACTTTGATGACTTTTTCGGCTTTTACAGCAATTTTACTGGCATCCACTGCGATCACACGTTTCGCCCCGCTTCTCGCTGCGAATAACGACAGAATTCCGCTGCCACAGCCCACATCAAGAACCACTTTGTCTCGGAATATGTGGGGATTGGTGAGAATGAAATGTGCGTATGTGGAGGTGCGCACTTTGTCTTGTATCATGATTGCATGGATGTCTGTTGACGAGTCGTCAAGAATTAGTGTCATGCTGGTCGGTAGATAAAACGCACCATTTTCAGCGTAACTGTTGAAGTAGTGAATATCATCATCATGATTGCGTCCGGTCTCATTCGAAGGACCTGTTTCTTCAATTGCCGATAGGCCTAACCTTCCTTGAACGAACTTTCGGCATTCAAGGAGGTTTTGCTGAGCATCAACGATTTCCTTTTCCAGGGCGCGGATTTTTTTGGAGGGATCCAGGTCATCTGCATCATCATCAGACCAATCATCCATGGGTAAAACCTCTGTAGATGACTCAATATCTCCGCTCTCCCTATCAGATAACCTAAGGCTTGACTCACGCAGTAGTGGATCATTCTCCAGCACTGGCACCAAGTATTCGTCAAGGGTAAACCAAGTTTCGGTTCCTGTGATTGATAGTCCCTCTCGCGATGAGATTTCCTGTATCCGAATGAGAGTCTACGAGTACTTGTAGGGAGTTTCAGACATACATTCTTTCGAATGTAATTCACTAGCCTGACACGCTGAAGAAAGTTGAGTTCTAAGCCGACAGTCAGAACTCAACGGTTTGAAGTAAATATATCTAGACTTACTTAACTTTAAACATATAGAATCCAGATCGAAGCCATACTTTTCCCGGTCGTAGATAATAGCTTCGGATGCTGATGGTAGGTTACTGTTGTCAAATAACGATGGGCATTCCTGTTTTTGGAAGGAATCAGATTCCCAATCGTCCCAGTTTTGATCATCGTCCTCTCCGGTTGAAGAAGAATCAGAGTCTGAACCCGCGCTTCGCTCTAGAAAACTGGAAAGCGGGAGTTTGCTGTTCATGTATCTGCACGGTTAAAGCAAAAGGGTTCTGATCACTTGGGCACGAGATAAGATCATCCATTGGCCAACGATGACAGCTCCTTTTTAGGACCACTTCTGAGAACTTGAACGCAGAGCGACCAACCGTGGCATTTACTTAGCCAGAAATTCGGTTCAGCATGTTTATCGTTGTATCAAACTTTTCCACCATAGGAGTGGGGGAGATCATATATACTGCTGATAGCTAAGGCAACATATTATGGTACCTTGTTATGGGTGAGTCCTGGAAGGGCTGAAACAGCATCTGTAATAATGGTTCGAATGCAGTATTGTCTGACCAGAGTCATAGGGTCAAGCACATACTTGCGCTGGGTAGATTTCCGATTCTGGCTGCTATCTCTATTTGTGTGGATATGATAGTGGTATTGTGTTCATGGAGCATCGTTGAAGGGATCAAGAATGACAAGAAAGCTCTCGAGATATAATTAATGAACAATCACATATATTGGAAGTAGACCCTTCCCTTGTCCTTCTCTCTGCCCCGCTTGATGCTCTTGGCATCTTGCCTCCGTACCATAACACCTCACTACCTAGTTACCTCGTGCTCTAGGGTAGAACTATATTGGTCTCATACCAATGAAGGGACTACCTAATTCGGTGGTAAAAGGCTAGGGAAAGGTGAATTATGTTATGTTCGAGACAGGAAGGCAATGTAGAAGAGCTTCCAATAATGCAGAGAACACCGGGAAAATGGATACCAGAAATGTCTGCCCTAGTGCCTCTGTCCCTAGTCCATGACCCTCCATTAATGTCACCTGCGCCAATGGATGGATCTCAAAATTCAAATTCTCAGACCATTCTAGTTTCCTCATCCTCGGGAGTGAAGCCCTACAACTATGAATAGCGCCTCGAGCACCAGTGCCGCTCAACCTTTGGATTCGTGCGTTGGTGTAAGGTAGGCAGGCAGTTGAGACGCAAACTCAACAAATTCTTTGTCAAGGTCACGAAAGACAAAGAACTGCCACAGGACTGCCGCTCGCTTCCTCTGTCTGACCGCCTTTCCGAACTATATCATAAGGGAACTAGATGCCGAAAAGAAATCACATCTACTGAGGTATCGATCATCTATATTCTTCCAACTGGAATATCAACCTACGCACGAATTATTGCATTTATCTACATGAAATCTTCTTCGAGATCTCGGCCAGTCTTTCTGAAACCCATATCCCCTTCATTCAAATTGTCGAAGAGCGTGTCATAAGATCGGGCCTGTTTTTCCGCTTCTCGTTGCTTGGCTAATTCAAGCTCAGCCTTTCTCTGAGTGGTTTTTCAGACTGAATGCCAGGCCTAGAGAGCAAGAATTAGATGCACCTTTTCAGCTGCAGCAACACGTTTGATGGTGTTCTCTTTCTTCAGCCGGTCAATCCTCTCTTGCTCATGGTCGACTTCTCGCTCTGATTTCGTTTTATTGAGCCGGTTATTTATCGCATTCTCCCGCTTCTCCACGTACACTATACCACTTGGTCTATGTCTCAGGCCATACCTCTCATATCAGGAGACTACACACCACGTTTAACCTGCTTGCCTATGAGTGAGTCCCACATCGACAGCCAGAAATTTGAATATTGCCTTTTTGTCACTATGGAAAGAGACCTGACCAACAGCCATGTCACCAGTTTTCTAGGTTGTTTCGATGGAGCCCCAGTCTTTGATCATGCTTATGGAATCACACCTTCAAGTTGTCACCTGGAGTGTAGATGATAGTGAGATTGTCCTTCTTGTTTCCTAGTTAATTGAGTTGACGGTTCTGGAAGATGTTAACCTAGGTTACGGACCCTCAATAGAATTTGCCTTCACAAGCTGGGCACAGTCAGTGAGAAGGGCCTGGGGTATATTTTCCCATGACATCCCCTCAGGCATTCTGAGATATACATGGGCCGAGGAGAGCTTGTCTACATGGAACCAGACATCCTGAGGCCATGCATATTTAATCAACTCTTCGTCTGGAAAACCAATGAGTATCAAGTAATTTAATTTCTCGTGAGAGTACAGACTTTCCACCTTGTCTTTCCCCATATAAATAATGGCAGGTGGATTGTGTGCTTATAAGGGCTCAGCATGAATTTTTATTAGAACATCATATACTTGCCAGTGGATGTGAAAAAAAGGACCATCGTTTGGAAGATATGGATAGTAGTGGAAGTGATCCCGATCGGCCTACGCCGCCAACGAGTGTGGGAAATATGTATAGCATAAGCCAAACGCTGCTCAGCCTATCCAGTTTCCAAATCCTCTTACACAAGTTCTTGTAGAAACGAGTATGTGCATAGTGTCCTTGTTCACTCAGATTACTCATTTCTCCTTGAGAAACAAATAGTAGACCCTGAAT
>Ga0153987_1000027_pt1 | contig 48092 bp, 57 predicted proteins | sample TSNC071MetaG_FD_102279 | JGI IMG/M metagenome (GOLD analysis project Ga0153987, IMG submission 102279) | Attine ant fungus gardens microbial communities from North Carolina, USA - TSNC071 MetaG | ecosystem: Host-associated > Fungi > Mycelium > Unclassified | place: USA: North Carolina, William B...
GATACAACCCATGATAAAAATAACAACCCATGATAAAAATGCCTCGATCAGAGAAATGGATTAATCCAAGATTGGATGCGTGAGGTAGCGTGTATATAGCAAAAGAAGGGTGGAATAGCATGCAAGATAGAAGTGAATCATACCCAGAGCGTCACCACTGTCATCACTGAGGATCCCAGCATTGTTGTCAGGATCCATTGCAGTGAACTTGTTTTGTCCCAGGCTGAGTTGGCTGTATTGGCCGCAGTCTCCGGTGTTGGTGAGCTCGCGGCGAGGTTACCTGCTGGTGGTGAACTAGAGCTGGTGTCAAAGGTCAACCACTGTTATCAGACGCCGAGTAAAATACCTACGTGGACGGTAAAGGTGCACTGGAGGTAACCATTGAGCTTTGAACCATGACTGTGGAACCATTGCTAGGGCCCGCCATGACATCGTATGGCTTCACTTCAGAGACGTTGTCCACTGCATTCTGGTATGCGCGGCCCTGACCAAAGAGGCGAGCAAGGGACTCGAATTTCCATCCGTTTTCCAAAATTTTTGGGAAAGCATCTACAAAGGCTTGGAGTGCATCATCTGAATCTTCATGTTCCAAAACCACAAGGCCAGGTGATTTGGGGCCTACATGAGCACTCAGCGACTGAAACTGCGAAGACGTGAATACCATACGAGTAAGCCACTCTTGCATTTGGTTAGCGATTGTCTCCAAAGTGGTTCCTCCGGCACCCAAGCTCCAGTCTTCAGTACTTCACTCTGCTATCAGGGAGGAGGGACATGAAGACAGTAAACATACGCACTCCTCATTCCAAATGACTGTTTCAAGACCGAAAACCTAGCAAAATCCAGAAAGGTCTGTGCGATCAGATCAACAGAACCCATACCTCCTTTGCAATGGCAGTGACACGGTTGTCTGAGTCACCATAGGGAGGGCGCCAGAATCGGGGAACACGACCACCAGTAGAGTTATGAATCAACTCCATTGTCCATCCAAGCTGAGCATATAAGACAAGTGAACAGGAAAGTAAGGCCCCAGGTACGCACTTGGGCAACGACATCCTCATTACTGAGAGTAGTCATGAAAGGATGGGTATAAGTATGGACAGCAATATCATCTCCTGCCTCAAAAGCCTTCAAAAACTGACCCCAGTACTGAAGAATGTTAACACCAATCATGAAATGAGTGGTATGGACATTTTTCTCTTGCAAGAACGTGACAAGCGCATCTGTGGTCTGACATACAGATTCAGCGATCATTCCGTCAAAAGCATATATATGCTCACTGGTTGTGGTCCATCGTCGAAGGAGCTGGCGTAATAACCCTCTAAGCCATCCCACCAGGCTTGGTTATTGATGCACTTGTATGTTGACGAACAAATCTGATCGGACATGGGGTCAAGGCCATCAGGATACTTGGGGTCTGCTCCATCTTCCGACTCGGCTATAGGAACGTCAGGTATCTTTCCGGCGTTTACTGCAGCAGCCAGAGCATCAAGCCAAGCTTTAGGCAATTGACTCGAGTCAGGGGTACTGCTTGGGAAGTTTTGTCCCCACACTATGACAAGAAATTGGATCAAGTATATGCGTATACAATGAAGCATATACTCACTCAAGGAGCCAACGGCAGGATAGATGATACCGTCAGTCTGACCACTGCGACGGAAGAGATTGTGTACCGGGTGATCAGCTTCATGATACCATTGTCCACCGAGGGATCTCTGGACGGAATGATCATGTGCGTCAGAAGTAGGCACAGAAACAGCTAGAACGGCAGGAGCGGCAAGAAGCAAAGAGGCGAGCAACATGATAATGATCTAGGAGAGGAACTCTAGAAATGACAGTAGCAGCAATGAAGAATGATATAATAGAGGGCTTGCGAGACCCTGAAGATGATAGGAAACGAAGTTCTCAGAGATGAGGTGGGAGCAGGTGAGATGGGTATTGGAGAGAGAGGTGCGAGGAGACGGAACTTGCTTATATATCGTTTCTGGGGGAAAACAAATCCCAGATCGAGTTGCGTATATGTCAGCCACGTTAGGCAATCTGCAGTCTCAGACCAATGTGCCCCAGGCTTGGGCTTCAAGTTTTTATGATCTTTCTATGTAGCATCAGTCGGACGATTCGGCCAACCAGCAACTCACAGTGGACAAACTTACCTATCTAGCAACTGACTTGCCTTTTTTCTCGCTTTTGATCGTTAACAATCCCTTTGATGGTCATCATATAACAAATCTGTAGATACAAAGTAACAGCAGTGATAGCTCACTCTATCGCAGAAGATGCTGCGGATACAGCACTGGCACGAAGGACAAGATGACCCTCTTTCAACACCGCAATCTCCCTGACCAGTTTCGTAAATTCGGCCTTTTTTTCCTGATCCGTGAGATACGGTGTAAAGTGCTGGATACACTCTCTCGTCGTAGCCTTCTCCTTTGATGTTGTCTTCAACCATTCAATCAGTAGGGCTTTCATCTCCTCCGGTGTCACAGGTGCGAATTCTCTTCTCCTTTTGGCTTTTGGCTGGCCATGAGCACTAGAGCTGGTCGCATTTGCCGTGTCATCTGCCTTGCGCTTATTGCCAGCAAAATTTCCGATATTCGCCGTGGGGCTGGTCGCACGACTTCCGGTAATAGGACTAGTGGCTCGACTGTCCATTGTACTGTTGGACCTATTCTGATTGAGTAATTTGTGGGCCTTGGGGCTGGTTGCGCGCTTAGCAACCACAGAATGTCCGCCTAGACTTGGAGAAGTGGGTCGTGAACTGCTGATCTCTGATTGAAGATTGGATGCGTCTCCAGGTTTTGGTGTTTGTGATTTGGCTTGTACGTCTACCTGTTGAGGTTGCTGTTGAATCGCTGGTCCAATGGGTATAGGCAACTCTTCTTCTTCTTCTTCTTCCTGCACAGAAATAAGTACACCGTTTTTAGTATGAACATATTAAGACTTTACCGAGCTAGCATAAGGGTTCCTATTATCATCATCAGACTCGTACGCATCGTTCCCTTCACGATTGCGAATAAGCTTTTGCATTGCTTTTGCTTGTTTGCTCAGACGCGGACTCTCTGGTTGGTCTTCATCCTCGTCAATCCCAGCCTCGCGGTGCTTGTTTGCCGTCCGATACTCCCGTTTCAGTCGTTCCTATAAAAGATCAAGAGCAACGACTCGACATTTTTGTCAGATACAGACCTCAGCCTCCTTCACTTCCTCGTCATTTTCGTCTGGCGGGGCATGTTCATCATCATCAGCAAAGTCTTCCTCGTAAACTTGTTCATCCATATCGCCCTCCCCGCCCAATTCTCTTGCTTTCCTTGCCTTGAATTCTCCATCCTCATCGTCGTCATCGCCAAACAATTGGGTCATTCCACTATCCACAATCTTCAGTCTCCTGCCTCCGGGACCAAGACTCTGACCAGAATCATGCATGAATGAACTCCCGATAGTGATCGCTCTTCCTTCGGCCTCTGCTTTGAACATAGCAGCGGTGGCGGTTGAAACGCCTCTACCACCATTTCGGCTCGCAAGCCAAGCCTGAGGGTCACGTTTCTGCGATGTTGAATACTACAGATATATTAGCCAAGAAACTTGAACCTTCCTCGAATGGACCTACCAATTGCTCCACACCCGCTGTGTCCGTAGGTAATCCATGTCTCAATTTCTTTTGAAACTTATACCACCGATGCGCAGGCACAAATTTGAAGACATCGTTTGCAGCAGGCATAAAGAAAGCATGTGTCCCTGCCTTGCCCACATCCTCCAGCTGTCCGACCCATAACTCTCTTTTATCCTGGACCATATTCGAGTCCTCCATGATCCAAGGATACCTCTCCTCCTTCCTCAACTGTCTGACTTCCTCTGGTACATAGAAGACTTGTCGTGTTTTCTTTTGGAACCGTTTCTTGGTGACAGCGACAGAACTTACAGCGGACTTGCCCTTTTCCTTGCTCTCAGTAGGCTGAATAGGTTTCCCCTCTGCATCAACCATGACGATATTTCCATCGGTACCAATGACTGGTTTCCCATCTAACCCCAACATGGGAGCCAGAGGCACAGTCCCCGCCGCCGGTTCGTCTTTTCGCAGGTCCTTCCGGTTGAGTTTGACGGGTGCTGTCCATCTGGAGACATCCTGAACCTTGCGAGAGTCAAATTTCATGACATCGTATTTCCAGCCATTGAGCGCAGACGAAAGCAATCTGTAATCCTGAAACGGCCAATCTGGGAGCTGTAGACTTTCATCTTCCTCGGGTGGTGGCTTTGGTCGTGGCGTGGATGGAATTTTACGGGGTAGTGGATTTTGCGGTTTTTTCTGCTTTTTGGGATGGAATAGTAAGTCAAGTGAGGGCTGTTTGGGAGCCATATAGTTTAGCAATGATGATAGCAGGGGGCAAAGGATTAACTAGAGCGTATTTGGTACTATTTGTCGCTGCAAAATCCATTGTTCAGGTATATAACAAAAGACCCTACTCTAAGGTCATTGGATTGAAGAGTCATGCCAGGTCTACAAATACAAAGGGCACCAGAGGTCAATGCAAAGCCCATCGCTGAACATAACAAGAACGAAGAAAATAAATTTACAAAAAAGCGAAGGAGGTTATGGCGAGGAATGGGCACCATTGGGAAGTGGACTAGGAGTTAATGACGGGTAGACATTTTGAGCAGAGAGCCTTGGGAGAGGAAGCTGGGATGGTCCTGGCACAGGGGGTTGAAGGAGTGTCGGCATGACAGAGCCCTGAGACTGCTGTCCATAGACAGGACTCCCCCGGGCAATGTCAACCTCCTGACGCAGGTGGTCGATTTCACGCATCATGTCTTGATTTGACTGTTTCAGCTGAACAACAAAGTCAATAGCTTGGGGGTTGTTAGCTGACTGAGGGCATTGGCCCTGACACTTACGCACCTTTAGTAAGAATCTCCCATTTACTGGCCTTCATACCACGATCTGCAGGAAGCTGATCCCTGAGCTCATCAAAAAGATCTTTCATTTCCTTCCGCCGCTTGCGCTCAGCGAGCTTGTGTGAGACTCTGAGTTCAGGGGAACGGGAGTAGGGAGTTGGACCGTTGTCTTTCTTTGATGGTGCAATTTGTGGTAGTGGTGCAGATGCAGATGAAGGAGATGAATTATTCTGACCGGAGGTTGGGCACATATCAGGCTCTTGGGGCCGGCCCTTGTGGGAGGAGGATCGGGGAGAGCGCGGGCGAAGAGATTTTGGATGAGAAATGAGAGTGTCAGGGACAGACATGCGGCGATCTGGGAGATAATCGAGGGGAGGAATGGCGGAGGGTTCAGGGACACTGTCTGTATCTGTCGGCCAAGAAAAGGCAGCGATAGAAGGTGGGAGGCGGTTGTGGGGAGAATCTGGGACGGTGAGATTGAAATTGACAGAGTTATGACCAGCATTGGATAGCATGGAAGATGAGGAGCCGCGGCGGGCAGAAGAGGACCACCATAGATGAGAACGAGAGTCTGCAGAACCACGGCGGTCGGTGAGAGAAAGCTGGGCAATGCGCTGGGTGTCTACTGCTGAGCCACGGCGTTTTGAGGCTGGAGGTTTGGAGTCGAGGTCCATAAGACTTGGGACACCAGGACCGACGAGATGAGCATTTGTTTCCTCACTGACTGGAGCAAAAACGGGACGATCTGAAGAGACTTTACGTTTGAGACCATGGGGGTGCTGGATAGAATGACGACGGAAACTGTAATCGATTTGTGGGGGGAGAGGATCGAGAGAAGGTGAGCGGAGGAGATTGCGGATGTGAGGCGAAGTGTTCTGTGTAGTCATCGGTAAGTGTGGTGAAGACGCCATGGCTCACAACTACTTGTAGTTGGCCAAGTCTGCCATCGCGCTGCACGCGGCTGTCAACTCCTCTTTTCCCACGCTTAGCACCGCCTCAAGTCCGTCAGACCGTTTACTGTTTCGCGTCCGCCGTCCGGGCCCTCCGTCTCCCTCTAGTAGTAGCCGGCGTCCCATCGCCCGTACCAGTGCCATTTCCTCCGTCCACTCGTGCTCATGCCGGGGCATTCGGCCGCGCAGCCCCGCTACCGCCTTCCCATATGCTTGTTGCCTTCGGAACAACACGTGTTTATCGGCATGATCCGATGCCTCTCCACGTGCGAGTTGTATGGCGGCCCGGGCCATCTCTCCATCTCGATCGCCCGTCCTCCTCTCGGTCTGACAATAGAGAATGTTATGTCCATTCTCATCGTCTTCTCCTCGTCTTTTGATGTCCACTTCTTCTTTTCCTCTTTGTCCACTCCAAACATCTAGAATTGACATAAGCTCATTTATCTCGTCTTGGTATGAGCCCTCTTGATACCCAATAACATCAATCTTGGCCTTCCTTGGCTCACCAGTACACTCCATTTGGACCCCATGGATGGACCTTCGCAAATCATACCCAGGCAGCTCACAGTGGGCCGTCGGCGCACTTGCATCCTGAGGCATGTCCGCCCCTATCAGCTCGTATGTATCACAGTATATCTGCCACAGCGTCTCGAGCGGTAATTGATATCCTTGTGCGTATGCGAGACCTTGAAGATATGCCGCGCCAACTTCCGGTTCACAGGGTTCAAAATACAGTATTTTCTGAAGAGGCAATTCATCCACAGGAACCAGAGAAACGTCTGTCAATCCCTTGTCAGCTATCATTTCATTCCACAAGCTCGTTCCCTCACCATTACAGGTGCAGATGACTGGTCTCCGGCATTCCTTAATCAGATTGGTCACAGCTGGCCAAAAGTTGACATCATCCTTGAATAGCACATCCACCTCTTCTAACAAGATCACCGATTGTTTGACTCCTTGCTCCCCTTCCTCAGACGATCCTCCGCCCGGACTTGCGCGTTCATCGATTTTGCCACCTGTCTTTTCAGTTTCTGACGGTAATCTCCCAATAGATGCCCGTCTTATGTCGCTTCTTCTGTTCCTCACGAGATGATTCTTCCCAACCTCTCCCACTAGATTGTCTACATTCACACCGTTGCGTCTTCCTATACCCGGATAAACCTCGAACACTTCCCAACCTAGTTCTTCGGCACATGCAAATACAGCTGCCGTCTTTCCCGTTCCCGGTGGTCCAGTCAATAGTATCGTATTGTGCAGTCGTTCATGGATGGTCTTGGGCTCAGAGCCAAATGCAGACAAAGTTGACTCATCCCTGCTCAAATGCCGACCTTTCTGGTAAGTCATAAATCTGACTTCGTCATCTTCTAGCGGTGGACCAACGTCCTCATCTTCGTCATCTTCAACCAAAAACCCGTCCAACCCATCTCTCCGCAGCTTCTTCCTTGTAACTTCTCGAATCACTTGTGGTTGTTTCTTTTTTCTTTTTCTGTTTTTCTTCGAATTCCTCGTCACCATTTCTGAGGGGTTTAGTTGTATCCCCAATGTATGTAGCCAGTTCCGCAAATATATAGCAGAGTGCTTATTGCCCAGCACCTCCTTCGCGCATCTAGGACGCCACGCATCTGCCCACAATTGCCCCGATGATGAAGGTGACCTGCACCCAGATTTCCTCGTGTTAACCACACGTTCAATAGCCGGGTGTTCTTGTAGAAGGTTTGGTTTAAAATAAATTTCCTGTTTGGTGATCGGCAAGAAATCACTGGCGCAAGGGTCTTCAACTTCTTCTTCCAATTTACGTGGAAATAAGAATTCAAGGATAGAAGTATACTTCTTGACCCGCTCCTCATTCCTTACTGAACATCCAAGGCCAACGGTGTCAGCATTAGCATGTCGACGTTGAAAGGGACAGAGTGGGAGATGATATGCCGTCTGATCCCCTCTGACATGTTGCGACTCGCTGTCCGGATACATGGCCTGTAGATGTTTTCGACGATACAGCCGTGGAGACGTATGAGCAAACGAATTGATGATTTTGTTGCGCGGAGCAAAGAAAGGGTGGAGAGGTTTCTTATTCAGTTCGAGAGTAGGGACAGAGTCTGCCCGACTTATACAATCCATAGTATGTTTCTTTGGAGACGAATCCATAATCAAGATAGGCGAGTCTTCTGACTCGCCAAGTGCCGTCATTGAAAGACAATCTAGTCTCGAATCGAGTCTCGAATTTGGAGTTGTATCTGCCAGGCTCAGGCCAACATTCATTTGATCCTCAGGTATGGGATTCTCGGCTGTTGTGTGTTTAGATGTTGTCACAAGGGTATCATCAGATTCTACTGTTCAAGTGGTCCGATTAACAAGCCTAGAGTAATTGTTTTGTATACGTACTCGAGTCTGTGGAGTCAGGTATTATATTTACTTCACTCAGAGGGAGGCCCTCTTCACGTCCAGACGGTGGTGATTGTGAGATGGCCCGTCTTGAGGATGTGTTCTTTTCAAACATATCAAGGAGTGTCCTTTGTCCCTGCTACATATGTCTTGGTCTCGAAATCTGAAAATGCTATTTCAAACCGGCCTACACTCACCTGGGACTTCGTTGTTCTGGATTTGGAAACTGGGTGTTTCCGTTTGTCATGGCTCATAGTTTGGTGAGTTGTCAACAACGCGTTGCTCACGCGTCACGATTACTGATGTGATAAGTTGTCCCATCAAAAATATATGAGCAATCCAAAATATTTGAGTGACATACTGTCACATCACACAGCATAATTTCTCCAGCTTCAAACAAATCACGATGGGCAATAAAGACAAGCAAAAAGAGGCCCCAGTCGTTGAAAGGGACGTCGAAATGGCCGATGCTGATGTGGTATATAGTTTTGTATACTGGCCTCGTGCACGACACTTACAGTTGCCCTAGTCGCCCAAGAAATCGAAGAAGGAGAAGGAGGGACTCCCAATACCTCTGGAGGAACTATCACCTATTGCACAACCACTTGCACCAAAGAAATTGCTGAAGAAGATTCATAAGGTAGTTAAAAAAGGTCCGTATTGTCATATGTCGTTTTGTTCCTTAGCCTTTTGATATCTTGTTGATCAGGCTCCAAAGTGCGACACGTGAAACGTGGTGTAAAGGAAGTAGTAAAGGGCATTCGAAAAGGTGACAAAGGGTACGTTATGCTACAAATGATCAATCAACTATTGGACCTAGTTTGTCATTTCTCAGCCTTCTTGTGATAGCAGCAGACATCAACCCTATCGACATAATTTCTCACCTCCCCATTATGAGTGAAGAAGCCCAAATACCTTACGTCTTCGTCCCCTCAAAGGAGGAGCTTGGTTACTTGAGCTCAACAAAACGACCAACGAGCTGCGTCATGGTTTGCCCAAATCTCAAACGGAAATCCAGACCAAAGGAAGGCACAGTCGAAGAAAAAGATGAAGAATACCTTCAGCTTTACGATGAGTGTTCTAAGGAAGTAGAAAAACTGGACACTAAGCTTGTGTTCTAGTGTATACATTATTTATTTGTTGTTTCGTCTTTTCGCACGATCATTGCCAAATTTTTGGAGAAACAATACACATAACACTTCCATTCATCCCATTCATCCCTTTGAACAATGTCTGCTCCCAAGGTCATATCCAAGTCCAATGCTTCTGGCTCGAAGAGAAAAGCAGGAAGTGGGTCGAATGAACCAGTTCTTGCAAGTGAGAAAAAGGACACGTCGAGAGATATCGTCTTACTCGCCGGAGGGAAACCCGACAAGGCAGCATACGAGAAGGAGCAAGACATAATCCAAAAGGAAGTTGATGTCCTCCAAGGCAAACTTGTAAGTCCTTCTCATAGTCCTCTCACTCAAGTCATATACCCTCTTCCTTCTGTCAGACTGCCGTTCGGGAGAAAATTAACTTCACCAATCAACCAAATGCGGAAAATGACCGCAGGAATGCACTTAAGACTGAGCTCGACAGTATTAGAGAGAAGCAGTCGTCAAAAAAGTACAACAGGGGTCAATTGTTGGAACAGGTCAAGTCTCTCCAGGATAACCTTCAGGATAAGGTACGTCATGACCACTGTCCCGTCACTCTCTCCTGGAAGCTCACATTGTGTGTTCCATTCTGGCTCTAGATTAAAGCACTGCAAGCCCAGAAATCGAAATTCCCTTTCAAATCTGTTGACGAAATGGATAAACATGTGAAGTACGTGAGTTCCAAATCTATGAATAACCTATCTTGATTCAAAACCAACAGGTCACTCGAAAAACGGATTGAATCCGGTGACATGACGGTGGCAGACGAAAAGCGTGCCCTATTGGAAATTACTAAAATCAACAGAACGCGTCGCATTGTCGAGAACTTCCAGGCGGACCAGGATATTATTGATTCTACTCGCCAGGAAATTGACGAGCTCAGGAAACAAATCGATGACCCAGAAGCGAAAGCACTCTCAGATCGTTTTGAAGCCATCAAAGATGAGCTCAATGAGATTAAGAAAGAGTCGGACGAGGTTTATGCTGGTCGTAGCAAACTTTTTGAGGAACGCGACAGCATCAATGCCGAAATCAAAGGTCTTCTTCAGGAGAAGCGTGATCAGCAACAAACTTATAGGATAGCTCAGGACGCTTATTGGAAAAAAGTTAATGAAGATCGTGCACGACGTGCCGAGAAACAGCGTGCCCAACGTGCGGAAGAGGAAACACGTAAGAAGCTCGAAATTGTTGAACGGATACGTGAAGAAGCCTCAAGACCTGCTTACAAGAACGCCATTGAAGATTGCCAAACTCTCATCGACTTCCTTTCTGGCAAATCTGTCACTAAGAAAAATGACAATTCTCCATTTACACCGGTTGAGATCACTAGCGTCCCAAAGTTGGAGGTTCGACAGGTGGACGCTGTTCCCAAAGATGTTATCATTCTCAAGAAGAAGGGCGAGGAGGATGACAATTACTTTGTCGGTGGAAAAAAGGGAAAGAAAGGAAAAAAGGGTAGTGCATCGAAAGTTCCCAATGGACCGGCAGGAGATACTGGAGCTTCATCAACAAATGAGAAATTTCATATTCCACTTGGTATTTTGAGTGCCCTCCTTGGTCTCTCAATTCCCGCACCGGATTCGCAAGCTGATGTTCCTCGTGTGATTGGTGATCTCACTGCCAAGAAGGAATGGCTCGAAGCGAACCAGGCTCGCGTCACCAAAGAGAACATTGAGAAAGCTGAAGCTGAAATTGCTCGCCTGACAAAACAGGAGCCCAAACTCCCAAAGGTGGCGATACCTAATGGAGCAGAGACACCAAACGCACCTTCTTCTGATGTTGAGAATAAAAAATTAATCGACGTAGAAGAGAAGGAGGCAGAGGGAGAGGTTACTGTGTAAAGCATATTTCATATCCGATTGATGTCCTATGTATCTTGATTAATTTCATTTTCTTTCGGAGGGAACTCGTTCGGATTAAGTTATATAAACAAACAGGAGGAGCAAAAAACAGAGGTCTGTTATATATATATGATGGCTAATGATAACAAATAAAAGCAAGTCGAGGAAAAGATAAGAAGACAGATAATTGACGAGAGATCCGCCCATTATGGTGAGCCTATACAGTATGGAAAGACAGTGGGCGTGCAACCAAAGGAGATGCAACAAGACGAGAAAGACAATGATAGACGTCAGGTAGATATGAACAAGAAAGAATGAGCGTTTGAATAGCAAGGGAGACAAGATCGGAGTTGATTCCAGCACCCAGATGACAAGAAAAAATTACAGACAATCATAGCAGGAAAATTTAAACAGTTTGTGTTTGATCTGCCTTGACTGAATCGGCCTTGTGTTCAGACTCGCTCTGCGTAGTGGCCGAAACACTGATCGCCAAATCCTGCGAATAGCTACCGACGTCGAATCCTGGACCTGAAAAGTCATTGAAAGTAAGACCTGCTTGATGACTTGAAGACAGTGCACCCTCTTGAGTTGTCGCAGAGTCCATGTACTGCATAGATCCATAGGCGTCAGAGCCAAATGCCGATGCAGTGGGGTCCAAAGCGGAAGAGAAAGGGTCGTGTTGGAGGGCTGCTAGCATGCTCGAGGTGGTAGGCGTGTGAGCCATCAAAGAGCTTGGACGGACGTCCATTGATCCAAAGTTTTCTTGTCCAGCCATTGGGGAAAGGGTGAAATACTGTTGTTGCATCACAGGTTCAACTGAGGCAGCAACTGAGTTGGTTGAGAGCGCGACGCTTCGAAGGACGTTGACAGCAATCCAATCACTACACAAGAGAATGTTAGCCCTCGTGGTTATGAGAGTAGGAGCAACTCACTCTAGAAATAGCTTCAAGATTTGGAAGGCGCCAAAAGCGGGGTCACTACGAATAGTCTGCAAAAATCAATAACTTGAAAGAAAAAATGATGACAAGGCGTACAAGATCCCTCATGACTTGACTCGTGACATAACCCCATCTAATGAGGATACTGCGAGAACTCATACCACCTCTGTCTTCTGGATTATTGTGTATACGGTTGCTACCCATGAGCCTGTCACAACATTTGTCTGCCCATGTCATGACTTCCCTGACGGGTTCAGTGGTTTTGGGAAGACTATCCAGGAGAGCCACAAACTCAATCTCCAATAATTGAACTAGCTCTTCGTGACGACAATTGCACACCAAAGCAGATTGATTGCGAACTGATTCAAAGTCCACTTTTTCCCACGAGCGCCTCATATCAGCGAGTTGCTTTGAATTGGTCAGGACAGTGTTCAAGGCCTGGGTGACTTGATAGATATCAAGGAAACGTACTAAAAAAGGGGTGAATTGGGATGTCATGATTTAAAAAAAAGAAAAACAGCGCACAGATGAGGTGACCGAAGCGTGCACCCAACTCGACCTTTGGTTCTACAAACGTGTTTCCGTAGCCTTCCAAAGCAGCCAAAAGCATTTTCTCCATCTTGAGGGCCAGCTGTCTGAGATTATTCAATAGATTGGCAGGCAATGGCGAGAGCATTTGAGAGCGGAGAATTTCGAGAATTTCCTGGGATGGGATGAGGGTCTAAAATTAGAGGCAACCAAAATGCAACACACATCATATACAATAGCATCTGCTTTTGCCATTAAACCAGCGATGGCCGGTGCATGGACCACCTCACGATGATGACCTGTCAAATTAGACCAGAATGTACGGAGATGGATTTCGAACTGATCGAAACGGAAAGTCCTCATGGAATCAAGTAAGGCATCCAGGTGGTCCTGGAACCAGTTCCAGACCTCACGGGCAGCCATGCCATGGGTAGAAGTAGAGTTAGCGCCCACGGCCTCGACAATGGAAGGGAAAGCGGGGAACTGGCGAACGGAGAGGACAGATTGAGCATTCATGTAGTTGGAGGGGGAAGCGAGAGGATGAGTTGGCTGGACATGGCCAAGAATAGGCTCATGGGCAGGATGTCTGCGAATGGAGGCCTGGGCAGGGTAAGTACCAGGGCGCTGTGCCTGGGCCTGAGAAAGCAAAGTTGCTGCGGTAGGGGTCTTATCGCTGAGATCGTCTGGATAGACGATGGTCTTGAGTTCGTTGGAAAGGAGGAGAGAATTGCGCTTGGAATTGTTAGCAGAGTGATTACCCTCTGAGTCGTCGTCATCGTCGTCCCCGTCTGCGGAGCCCTCGTCGTTTGCTCTGTGGGAAGCATCGGCCTGCTCATTTGCGAGGCGAGCGGCATTGATGGAAGATTGACCTGCAGAATTGTTGGATTTTTGGATGTAGTCTTGAAGAAACTCTGCCTCTGTAGTGGTTGCTGGCCTGATACCGCAATCTGAAGGATCGGGAGTCAGTAGAGAGAGAAGAGGAAGGGGGAGATACTTGCAGTGATATTTGCTGTTGCCTCTGACACCAAGGCGGCGGGTCTTGATAGTTGGGAAACAGAGACGGATGGCCTTGCCGAGGGTAGCAGTGTTGATGTGGGGGATGTTGTAGTTGTCGCACACACGGCGGTAGGAGAAGTAAAGCCCCTGCCTTGGGACGTTTCCGTCGGGATAGGGGGCGTAATTTGCGGTGAGCCTTCGAAAAGATGAGCTGAGTTCTGAAGAAAGACAAGAACGCACCAAGCCTGGACGAAAATTTGTTTGGCACGATCAGAGGCACTGGTGGTGGTAGCGAGACGAACGTTGGCTGCAAGCTTGTCGAGGGCATGATCAGGGGAGATAGCCATGCGGCCAAAAGCAGAGGCAGCATGGGCAGCATCGGGTGAGGAGTAGATGGGAGTAAGATACATAGTAATGTCGTCTGTGTCGTCGGAAGAGGAATGGACAGAGTCAGGGTCACGAAGATAGGGAGATGCACGGACTCGGGCGTGGGGTGGACGGAGAGGACCCTTGAGGTCGGAGCAGTACGTGCGCTGGCCGTGGGCTGAGTGCGGGCGGGAGAGAGAATGTTCGGAAGACGAGACGGACGCTGAGCGGGAATGTGGCACAAAATCCAAGTTAATCATCGCCGCCATATACAAAAATACTGTGTAGTGGTCGGGCCAGCCGAAGTCAGGGCTACGCTGTGTTTGAGAAAAAAATTTAAAAAATAATCGTCTTATACGCCCGCTGCGACGTTTCATCCCATCACCAAGACAACACCCTTGTTGATCCCTGTTTACGTGCTGACAAACATATACTCGTGGAATCTCTGCCGCATCTTCCCATCCCCAGAACTCAGCCGTCGGCCCAGCTCCACCCACGATCCCACCGTTAGATCGGACATCCCATACGGCGCCCTTCTGCTCATCCGCTCACCATCCTCACCATCACCTGACTTCCACGTCACGTACTCCAACCGGATCTCCGGCCCGTCTTTCTGATCCGCCTTGCCAATATTAGGCATGTAGTACTGCAGTCCTCCGTCAGCCCCGTTCGCACCAGTATGTGCCATTTACCTGTGCATATCCAAGCGGCGTGAACGCCTGGTTCTTGCGCGACGGAGCATCGGGGTCTGAGAACCATGGCTCATCCAGGTGACACTTCCACGAGCTCTGGTGCGGCTCCTTCTTGCACGCCTCATTCTTGTCACCCTTGCGTCCTCGCTGGTGTCTATGGTCTCGCTTTCTCCTGGTCTCAACTAGTCCTCCCGTCGTGTTGTACGAGACTACCCTGAATCCAGGCACATACGGATTCGGTACCACCGACGGTACCACGTTCACCACCGCGAGCCCATCCAGTTTCTCTTCCTCCCCCTCCTTCGGCAGATGCGCATACTCCGCCATCAGCGTCTCAAACAGGTCATCGTGCGTATCCGTCACGTTCGATTCCATATTCTCCGATACAATTTCCAGGTCTATCTCTTCCATAAACAGGAACTGCCTGTCATCAGTTTTGATTTTCACGTCGCTTGATGGCTACCTACGAAATCCTTGTTCATATGCTGTCCGTCCTTTCCCATCAGAAATCATCATTCTCTTCTTGACCAGTTTCAGATCTTACCCCGTACAGATGCCCCAAAATTGTATCCTGGAACCGCAGCGACATTTCTGCGTATCGAATATACTGTATGCCTTTGATGAGCACTATTCTCTACTCCTGTCTAATCGGGACTCACACACTCCGGGAAATACATCCCGGGGGACGGTGGAATATGACCTGCCTCGCCAGTCAGCACCCTTGTCTTGATCGATTGTTGTCACACCCACCCGTGATGTACACCTGCCAGACTTGAATCCACATGTTCAATCCAATTTCAAAACACATACCTGTATGTTCCTATCCCGGTACATCTTCAACTGCACCTCTAGCCAGTCCAGTTCTAGGTTTCCTGCGTCCTCACGATCGTGGTATGGACACCCATTCACGGCTGTTCATCATCAGTTAACGCCATCATTCCAATTGACTACCAACCTTTGTTCGAATCATAAAAGTACATCGAATTCAGAGCAATCACTGCCACGTGTCCGGGGATAACTTGAACAGAATAATAGGCTCCACGTTCAAACACCTGGCGCTGAGCAAAGGGCACAAATGAGCTCCAGATGCTGTCATAGATAGATCATCCCTTGAGTCCATCAAAATAAGATTTTTTCACTTACGATGCAAAACCCTCAGTGATACTGTTAGGGCCTAAGAATAGTACATATCAATTCTTGAAGCTCTTTCTCTCATGTTATACTCACCAGGAGCCATTATATTCTGTCGAGAAGGCTGAGGTTCCTGAATAGTTCTTGAATCATGAAAATAGATGCTTACGTGGGCTAATGGTCACATGAAGATGAAAGGCTACTCAGAGTTCAAAAACAGCAGATAAGATGAGAACTGACGCCATATATCATTATTTCCTGTCAGCATCGTAAGCTGGCGCTGTAGGGCAAAAAATACGTATTCCCCTACCGATACTCGGCACTACAGGAATACCTTTCTTGAGAAATATTTTCTCCATCCTCGTAGCAACCTGTCTATTGAGGTCAAATACCTCACTTGGTGTTCGAGGTATCTTGTGATCCTCATCATGTCTGCCGCAATTAATGAACTGAGCTCCTGCAATTATCATTACGATATACCTGGCGTTGTCCCCCGTCCCTTTTCGAATGAAGTGTTCATTTTCTTCGTCAGCACCCAAATGAAGAAATGCAACTCTCACAGATGACAAAATCCACTTGGTCAGCCCAGTTTGTCTCAAGATAGTCCAACGTAAAGTTAGTTAATATCAACGGCGAATCACAGTCACTAAATAAACATCAAAGGATTCCCCATCAGTCAGAAGTCAGGCATTTTGACATACCCAGCAGGTGTTCCCCAATACTTGGCCTGCTTGGACTTCTTCTTGGCCTTCTTTCCATGACACGATCTGGAAGTCGATGCACGATAGGTATAATATGGATCCGGATGCATATCCGTTATGTGCAAGAAGCGTCCATGCAATTCTTTTGGTCCTTGATGAAACTTGATTAACGAGATCTCCGATAACTGCAGACGAACGAGCCACTGGATGAAGCACTTACTTGTATCGACAACACCATTATTCCAGGTGTTCACCTGAAAAGGTTCTTGGATCGGTGAGGCCACTGTCAGCGCAACTGCGAGGACCAAGAGTGAAAGTAGTGCGGCTCTCATGTTTCGAAAGAGTGAATAAAGCCTGGGTTGTGAGATACCCGTCTTTTGAGCACACAGATATTCAACTGGGAAGAGTGGGACGAGAGACGACCTAAAGGAAAAATCACGCACGTTCAGACTACTTGATCAGTGATCAGTGATTAGGAGCTCTCGTAAAGAGGACAATAAAACAGGTCTATAGGGCATTTCACCTTGCGGTTGGAATGTGACAACCACTGTTAGGAGAAAATCTAGATGTAATTGTACACAAATGATTACTTTACAAAATAGCAAATGATGAGTTTACAAGCAACACGTAACTACGGCACATTGGGTATGTGATGTATTATCGAAGACGAGGGAGAATCATGGTGTCGAGATAGGTCTCGAACCTTGTTCGTTGCTACTAGATTGAAATTTGTTGTCTTTCCTGTGAAGACCGAGGAGAAAGTTGAAGTTGTCATTCGAATTCAGAATGTCATAAATCGACTTCTCAGCAAGGGTGCATACCTGAACCACGCGTCATCAGTAACTCCACGCGATAAAACAATCTGCCACTTACTCTGCTGTATCCACCTGGCTGGAGAGTGGAGCGACTTGTCGCTATCGCATTATGGATGGCGTCATATGAATAGGTGACACTGGGGAAAGTATGACTCAGCAAAAAAAACATAGGAGATGAACCATACTTACAGAAGATTCAACAAATCTCCAGGCGTACGTGGCAGAATGTACAGATCCGTGCCACTTGTGTAACGTTCAAAGGCAGCATAGGAGGCACAGTTTGAAACAAGAGACTCGTTGATATCATGCAGGTCCCAGGAAAACCAATTCTCTCTAAGAAAAAAAGAGATAAATAGAAGCCAATCCACTGGTAAGGTCAAAAATGCTCACTGAAGATGGTTGTGGGCAGCAACCTCAGGAGAATGTGGCGAAAGAATTCTATCCATAGTCGATGAAATGTTCAAAGTCGTGAGAGGGTAGACGATGGGATGAAGGAACAGGAGCTACTGGTGATGGAGTGAATTTAAGGTAATTCGCCTTGGCGCGCTGAGTCAAGATAAACGGATGGAGATCGGGATCTGTGGATCGATCGAACGTGCGTATTATTATTATCCGATTATCAACAGTCCTTCACCCAGGGGCGTGTGTTGTCCAGTCGATCGTATGTCTCAACTAGATACCCCTCTGTATCAACCTTCAAGTCCCGAGAACACTCCGACATTTCGTTTTCTCGACTTTGTCAATCAGTCCTACTCTGCTAATTTGCGCGATTATCATGATCTCTACACCTGGTCTATCACTAATATAGATAAATTCTGGAGCCTCGTTTGGGATTATACAAACGTCATAGGCTACAAGGGCAATCACATCGTAGACAGCTCAGCCCTGCCCCCTTCAAATCCACCGTGGTCAGCTTAATCAGTCACGGCACAAAACATTGCCCTCTTAACACGTTTTAGGTTCCAAGATGCGCGTGTAAACTGGGCGGAAAATATGTTGTACTATCGTTCCAATGCCAAGTCAGCCCTCATCCAAATTAGTAAGAGACCTAGTCGCGGATTTCCATTTTTGAAAGTGCCCTGACATTGCCGTGACAGCTGAGCCGAGTTCGGAATTCCCTGTCGTACACACGCGGCGATGCTCGTACGCCGAGCTGTACCAACTTGTCACAGCCCTGGTCTCCGCTCTGCTACAGTACGGAATACAACCTGGGGACCGTGTTGCATCGTATTCATCCAACTGCATCGTGAGTATTCGAACACCCACACTGGTTGTGGTTCACAACATCACTTAATGATTCACACCCTTAGGAAAATGTGGCAGCTTGCCTTGCTACAGCGGCTATTGGTTGTATCTGGGTCAGTGCCGCCGCTGACTTCGGATCAGAAGGTGTATTGGAACGGTAAGGAATAGCAAACATGATGTCACGACAATTTCTGCTGATATGTGCCTTCGGTCAGCTTCGAACAAGTACAGCCCAAGATCATCTTCGCGGTTGATGCTGTGGTGTAAGTGGTGATCTTATGTTCTGTTCGGTTGATATCAGATCTTCTTTGAACTGACGTGTACAAAAATGTCACACTGATGTATCCACTTCCCTAGCTACAATCAGAAGGTCCACGACCATCTATCCAAATTATCTCTACTCCTCGCCCGTCTCTCCACTAACGGGGGATATTCGCCAGAAGTTATCATCATCCACACTATTCCCCACCCTGAGGATCGCTCACATTGGTTGACTGGCTGGCTGGGATGGGAGACCTTCCTGGAAGAGGGTCGGAAATGCAGATTGGGTCTTACTTCTGAAGGAGAGATAGAATGGAAGCGTCTTCCCTTTGATACTCCCCTTTGGATCCTCTTCAGCAGTGGCACCACCGGCAAGCCAAAGTGCGTTATCCTTCAACGAAAATACATATCTCCAAGATATGAATGTAACTCTTCTAGGCCTATTGTTCACCGAGCAGGAGGCATGCTGGTCCAGGCCAAGAAAGAATTCATCATATGTGGTGATTTACGATCGGAAGATGTTTTTTTCTACTATACTACCACGTTCGTCGTTTCTTATCTTGGTCCCTAGAAGGGTTATCTCATTTCATACAGAGGCTGGATGATGTGGAACTTTCTCGTCAGCGGATTAAGTACAGGAAGCACTCTTGTCCTGTACGATGGCAATCCCTTGCGTGATCCAAGCCTACTGTGGAACCTCGTCGATGACCTTGGCATATCTATCTTTGGAATTAGTGCCAAATACCTTGACCAGCTTTCGGTGAGTGTTTCCTTGGCGTCTTAATTTCATTCTTATTAGTGCCCCTAAAACTGGCAAACGTGTGCTGCTTCTTGGAACAAGTAGAAAGTTTATCGACCACGAGAACATCACAATCTCAGTACTCTCCGTCAAATTTATTCTACTGGCTCCCCCTTATCCCCGTTCCTTTTCGACTTCGTGTATGAACATATCCGCCCCAATGTATTACTGGGTTCTATTACTGGTGAACTGTCCATCACACTTTATGGCGTAACAATGACCGAGATTCCCACTCAGGTGGCACTGATATCTGTTCTCTGTTTGCTGGTATGAACACAGCGCTGCCCGTGTACCGAGGAGAGATACAATGTCGAATGCTTGGCATGGCTATCGAAAGCTTCTCACCAATGGGAAAATTAAATCCTCCGGATGAAGAAGGCGAGCTAGTCTGTGTGAAGCCATTCCCTTGTATGCCAATTGGCTTCTGGCCTCTTTCTGGCTTTGGCAACGATGAGAATGTGGCTGCGGCGCAGGCAAGGTTCCAACAAGCTTATTTTTCTGAATATGATGGTGTTTGGTGTGAGTTTTTTGCTGTGTCCCTCTCTTGTCTGATCCATCGTTCTAAAGTCCACGGGGATCACATCATCATCACACGGTCAAAGTCCGGAAATGGTGGAGGGATTATTATGCTTGGCCGCTCAGATGGTGTACTGTGAACATTCTCTCATACATGACGTGGTACTCGTGGTGCTGATCAACTTCAGGAATCCTGGAGGTGTCCGCTTTGGGTCATCGGAAATATACGACGTTCTTGATACATGTTTTGTATCTGCAGATTCCCCCGTGGATGCTGTAGCCGTCGGCCAAAAGATTGATGGTGGTGTGGATGAACGTGTTGTGCTGTTTGTTAAGCTTCCACCAGGCCAAACCTTGTCCAATGACCTTGAGGGAAAGATTCGAGTGGAGATCCGGAAAAGGAGAAGCCCACGACACGTCCCAGCACGGGTAAGTGTTCGATCATACAACACCAGAGGAGATATATCATCACAGTCTTATAACTCCTTTTCAGGTGATTCAGGCTCCCGACGTCCCTCATACTCTCAATGGTAAACGTGTGGAAGTCTTAGTCAAGAAGGTGGATCCTACTATTCATCAATATATTTGTGATCACTTCATCTGTTTTTTCGGCTCAGATTATCAACGGTGCACCACTCTCGAGTGTCAACTTAGCCACGTTGTCCAACCCGGAGTGTTTGAACTTTTATCAAGATATTGGGGAAATCCTTCGTCAGGAAATCGGTGGATAACGATCATTCATTTTACATCTCCTTTAGAAACTCCATCAGAGATGTAAACAGTAACGAGATTGAGATCCTATAAATGCAGGTTCTATCAGTTTTGAATGTGGCTGTGCCATGAGCCTCGAGGATTGTTCCGTGACACGAGGACTCAAAGAGGCAGAGCACTTGGAATTTTTCCTGCTGGGGCCCCATTGTGGCAATCTAAATTACCAGCTTTATCTTCTGCGTGTTCGAGGGTCTTCCAATAGTCTAGTAGACTGACCCGAGCCAGTTACCTCCTGGTGGCCGACTTCCTACCACGCCGACCGCTTGCTGGGCTTCACGTTCCATCGCCTCGTTGTTTTCATCCAGCCATAGCTTTATCATGGGTCGCCAAACTACATCTTTCCCCGGCCGCAACCAACAATCTACCAGTGAGCGTACGAGATCCTGCATGCCGTCACTGTTCAACACGATCCGTGCTATCCTGTATGGTGCGTAGGATATCTGGGCACATCGCGGGGCATTTGGTGACTGAATAAGCTACTCGTATGTAGGGGCTGTACTATTGTTCACTGTGATTTGTTTGGCAATGGCAGGACACTTCCAACAAGTTCTGGTAGCCTCCGACCTCAGTTCGTCCCTCTTGAGTTTTGATCTTTTTGGAAGTGAGGTATTTACCACCTTCCGGATCTTAGCACGTTTCGTTCCTTTTGCAATCTTTGTCTGCGTTGCTAGCATGTTGATCTTTATGATTCTGTGCGTTTGATCTTGACCAGAATCGCATCACCGCCGGCGGATACTGATTCGAACTTTTTCCTTAGCTTGGTCTTTAGTTATCTTCTCAAGGAACGCAATCCGATTTCGACAAGAATCGAGCTCTCGAGTCTGGGACTTGCAGCAGTCTTTTGGTTGGGTGAGTTTACCTGATAGGGCTTCCTTGATTCATAAATTTGACAGGCACATTAGTCCTCGGAATCTACCTTACAACCTCAGAATCCCAGGATGCAGACGTCGAGTGTTTTTCTTCAGATGATCCTCAAATTCTGCTGGATGCCGAGGTCACCAGTTGTGAGTGCTTCTATTGATTGATTCTTCATGCAATCTAAAATGATACTGGCCAGTTCGAACGGAGCAGTATCAGGCGATGTATCGTGTCCTCAACGCTTTCGCTTTAATGAATGCTGTCCTGAGTGAGTATTGTATAGGTTACCTTCTCCACGGAATGCTGACTTGAACCAAGTAATTTTCGCCTGTCTCACACTCTTATTTTTGGCCCTTCGACGGCATCGCAATGGCGAGGATCACATGTGGCATGGTCCTGTCACCTCCTGTGCTTGGTTTAATACGTACGGCAATCTGAAAAAGAATAGGCAGGCCAAGACGAATAGTTCAAGTATTTTGCCTGTCGCTGCGAATAGGGCTGAAGCTCCTGCACCCCCGATGAAGGATAACTCAGGCCCGGGATCCCCACACAGAAAACAAAGTTCGCATTCCAGGAAGGAATATGCCTCGGAGAAACGCTCTCGGCTGAACGTTCCTCCTCCGTCAAAGAAATCACCGACCCGTCACGATTCGGGACGGTCAGGCACGTCGAAGTCGAGCACAGTCCCGAGGTCCTTGATGAGTGAAATTGATAGTGGCTTGATGCTTCACCCAAATGATCTCAAGCGATCCCGGCAATGAAAAAAATAGACGGCGCATGACGAATGTAATACTAGTTTACGATCAGTGAGGATTATCGCATATGAACACTACATGATGATAGATTCATCAGCACCCTGCTATCAGATGGCTAGAGCAGTATAAATATCTCTCACACACTGACATGTAGTTTTGAATATGAAATATGAATATCGTGAAGCAGCCATAGTATCCTGCTATTGGCTTAGCAAATCTGTGGACGAATGTTGCTGTAAAAATAATCCGAAGGCATCATCACGTGGAGCTGATTGGTGAAATACAACACAGCTCAAATGCTTCAACAAGCTCAAGCTCATTTTATTGTTCCAACTAACGACGTGCTAACGCTACTATCCTAACGATTTCTTGATGACTGTACGATTTGGAAACCAGAGGCTCGTTTTCTACAGTGAGTAATTTGCAATTCCACAGACCGGGATTTGAATTTGATTACCAGTTGCCGTTTTCCTGCTGTCGGGTTGGTATCCCACGATCGTTGAGCGCCCCTTTCGAATGGACGTTTCTACCGTATGATATTTATCTTCGTTGTTCAGGAACGGTTTTAGGTCTTGCTGCTCATCTTGCTAGCCAATTTTTGCCGAGTCTCCACCGTAACGTTCTTTCACTAGTCATATGACGGCGACCTGACCTCCAGGCGATAGAGGACTTCACGATCTTCTCCCTTGTAGTCCCTGCATTGACTATATTTGTGTTCCTTCTACTGTGCGTTTGATCTCGTATATTATTGGGGAGTTGTTCTGAAAACATCTGTGTCATAGCTTGCAATGGGCTCAACCCCGTCTTGAAGCCGTGGCACTCTTCATTTTGGGAGTTCTTTGGCTTGGTAATGTTGTTTTCCTGTCAATCGAGACCTGAGTGGCTCAATAAATTTTCAAAGCGATGGGAGCCTGGGCAACGTGAGTAATAAAACAAGTCTTGAGAACAAATTACCGAACTGGAATTTATAGCGATGTGATTGGCAATTTACAGTGCGATAGCTTGGGTAGTGAAACGATTAAAACCCACACCGGTCAAAGTATATTCGACCCAGAATCTTAAGTTCAGTATGCTGACCACAGTAGCAGTTTTAGAGAGACAATGGTGTCGGGAAATGAAAGTTATCCAAGCCTTCTCCTGGATGAATTTTGTTCTCTATGCTTTTGCATTGATCATTCTCATCGTTCTTGTTTCCCGTGCTCAAGCATTTGGACGATACAATATCTGGAGAGAGCCCATTCGAGGTGCCGCTTCCACTTTGTTCTTATCCGGATTCAACCTAACTTGATATTTAGAATTGCCCTGGTTTGGTGAGGCTCCTGGGTACTATAACACAACTGTCACTGGAGTAAACCCGGTTTATCCGGTCATGAGTCAGTACCCCGGTGGAGTACATCCTCAAATTCAACCTGGTTCTGCTCTTGTCGTGCAACCAGGTGTTAATGGGCAATTGCCGACTATCACTCAAATACCCATTGCTTCGAATGTTTGAACAAGCAAGGTGGTGATGACCAGATGAACTAATGGAATTTTGTGTGCTTTCGCGTAGTATACCGACCGCATTTAGATAAACAACGTGCCACGCCTCGTGTACATGCTGTGTACTCAATAAACCTATTTCTAGTTACTCTCACCTATTACCAACACTCAGCCTGCATATTACTCTGTGATGCCTCTCTTTCGTGATAACCCCATACGCGCGTGCGCAATTGGTGAGTAGGCAGAGTCAGGATGGCGTTGATAAGCTTGATAATTTGTTTAGTTGCCGTGACGCTATTCGCAGGCCATTATGCTACCAAATTAATGTCTTCAGTATGTGAGTCATCGTGGGCTGATAAACTACGAAGCAAAGAATTAATTAGAAATCGGTACTTGTGCCGTCTCGAAAAACTGATAGCGTTGCATTTGACACAAACATCGGTTGCCATCTTGGCTATCGCCTCTCTGATTGTGCTGTGAGTGCTATACTTCTAGAGATGAAAGAGGATGCTCAAATGACTATAGCGTGAGGTTGCACAAGCGGAGAGAGGCGGATTTTCTTTCCCAAACGGAACAAGAAGCGATTTTGATTGGTGGAGTAGCCTTGTTCTGGATCGGTGAGCTCGAATCCTGATTCCGAATAGAGTTATTTTGATCGCCAGAGCAGCGGCCTTGGTTGCATGGCGAGGTTCCCGAGGTGACAGTTCGACAAGCTCGAGTCTCACCACCAGCGCAGCCTCGAAGGTCGGAGGCAAGTTCCCGCACGATTGGCCGTGTGGACCCAATGATGTGTACTGCATGGTGGAGGAGTACAATTACTGGTAGACATAAATATGGGTATTTCCACTTCCAGAATAGATCGGGTTCGGAACAAGAGTGATCGGGAAATCAACAAAGGGCTCACGTGGGCACGCGTTTCCCACTTGGACTCGAGTGCGAGTGCAGACACGCCTTTTGTCTCCTCCCACCAACTTCAGCCCTCTACCCCTTCATCACCGTTCTGCCAGATGCCGCTCAAGTGCGAGCCGCTATGCTGTTTTGGCTCTAGGTATAGGTGCACTTATTACCGCTACGACAGCATCCACTTATCCTGTTCCAGACTCTATTTTACTTCCTTCTCTCATCCACTCCCGAAGCCTGATATCCTCAACAAGCTCGCCGCGGAGCCAGGCCATCAGCCACAAGTCCGCACAGGTCCCAGAGGTGGCCCCTCTGATTCTCCAGATGACAATGCCATATATTACTACTTTACGGTCGATGACCAACTCCTTTATCTCTCCTTCTTCCAGGATTGGGGACCACTCAATATTGCCATGGTCTACAAGGCGTGCATTTACATCCACGAGCTTCTGGAGGTGGGCGCATCATCGCAGCGTCGTTACCTCGTGTTCCTCACGTGTATCACCCTCAGGATAAAGAATTGGCTCAGCATCGGCTGATTCTCTATTCATCAGATGATCCGCGTAAGAAAGCCAACGCCGCTCTGCTCGTGGCGCTATACGTTGTAGGTAAACCCTTATTTTCGGATGATTTTTCGAGATTCGAGTATTATTCTACAGATGATTGTTCAGCGGCGAGCACCATGGGAGGCATTCCATCCAGTTGCCGAGTTAGAGTTTATGCCATTTAGAGACGCGGGACGGGGACCCTCGGATTTCAATCTTAACATTCAAGATTGCCTGTGGGGTGTCTGGAAAGCAATGCAACACGGAATATGCGACATGAATGAATTTAATATTGAAGACTATGAATATTATGAGAAGGTCGAAAATGGAGATTGGAATTGGATAACACCCAACTTCATTGCTTTCGCCTCTCCCGTTGACACCAATTGGATTAAGCGCCAAAAGGAGGACAAAGCAGACTCGAGTCCGTCATCGCTCATCACTGCTTCCCGAGATCTCGCCTTCCAGCGCAAATTGCCCACTCCTTTTCTCAACTGCCTGGATTACTTTGAGAAACGGAACATCAAACTTGTTGTGCGTCTCAATACTGAACTTTACGACAGAAATGCCTTCCTGGATCGCGGAATCGACCACATGGAACTCTATTTCGACGATGGGACAAATCCAACTGATGATATCGTTCGGAAATTCATAGATATTGCGGACAAAATTGTGGAATCAGGAGGTGTCATCGCTGTTCATGTATGTCAATTTAGTCGCGTGTAGGAGAAAAGCTAAAGTATGACATAGTGCAAAGCTGGTCTTGGCAGAACAGGGACGCTGATTGGTGCATATCTCATATGGAAGTATGGGTTTACGGCTAATGAAGCCATTGCATTTATGCGTATCATTCGACCGGGCAGTGTCGTTGGACCACAGCAACAGTACATGTACCTTAAACAGCTAGAATGGGTTAAATGGTCTGCCATGGATGAAGCTAAACGACAAATCGCGTCAGCCGCCAAGTCTAGCATCGTCACACCAGCAACACCACCGGCAGAAACAGACGATGAAATGGATGCTAGATCAATCACACCACCAATCAATACTGTTTCCCTACCTCCAGTCACTCCGAGTCGTCATATAGCCTCAGCAACAGCTCGGGCAAAAGCGATCGTGCCTCCAGGTCAGCCACGTAAAACTCCCAAGACCAAGCGAATGGCTGAAGAAACCGAAGAAGAAGATAACGATGTCCTTCCAGTAATTCCGCCTCCGCCAACGACCCGTAGTAGATCAAAGACTCTGTCAAAGGGACCTAGTAATAGAGATGCTGCGGCATCAGAACAGCGGCCAATTCGTGTGACGCGATCTACCGATATCCGGCGGGCAGGAACTGCAGCTGCAACATCAAATGCAGCATCTATACCTGGGTCACCTGTGAAGGTGATCAGCACGAAACAGGGGCCTCATAAAATCCCTCGACTTGCCACCACGAGGACAACTGGCGCCGCACGTGCTGTAGCAACGGCTACGTCGCGACAAACCACGGCACGTGCCCCAACGTCAACCACCACACCTTCCCGACTCCCGACACTAATGTCCTCAAAACGCCCTCACCATACTTCATCATTGAGTGAAGTAACGGAGAATACTCCTCCAAAGGCCCAAGATAAGTCTGGCGTTGACGGTTGGGTGAATAACACAGCTGTGGTCGGTAAGACATCCAAATCCGACCGACCAAACCTGAGAAGCGTTAGACGTCGACGCAGTAGTTTCAGTAATGCCGATGTCGTCGTTTGAGCGATTGTCGTTACCGAATTCCCTCTTAAGTTTTCTTTTGCGAGCAATTTCCCTCCCCATCCAATCATCTGAGCATCATTTCTCATATATCTGACGTCTATTTATAATACAGAAATGAAGTGGAATTGTGTATTTGGGCGATTCCAGATGGGATACTCGTTCGTGGAGTCCACTAGTTGCCGAATTCGAATACTCGGCCTTACTGGATTATGACTGAGCTGAATACTTGTGAATGCATTCCAAGAACCAGCGAAGGTCCTCTGGATCAACGCCTGGTGTAATGCCATGACCTAGATTCGCAATCCATCCCCCTTGACTCGACTCAAAACTGTCAGCCATACGCTTGACGGCGCCTTCGATGGCATCCCTACCGCCAAACAAGACACTAGGGTCCAGATTTCCTTGGAGAGTAATTTTATTTCCAACAATCCGTCGAGCCTCTGTTGGTTCAATGCACCAGTCAAGACTGAGAATCTCGTATCCTCCGTGTTCCGCTAGAAGTCCGAGGGAATGATTGGCACCTTTGGCGAAACATGTCATTGGCACAATGGGAAGTTTTTGAGCAACCAAACAATTGCGAACGCTTCGAGCTATGTGTTGAAGTGTCGGAAAAGAAAACAATTTGAAGTCATTTGGGGATAACTCCCCTGCCCAGGAATCGAAAACTTGCAAGAACTACAACGACTCATTTAGTAATTCCTCAATGGCGACTGTCATAGAAAGTACCTGAGCTCCGGCTTTAACCTGACCGACAAGAAAATCAATACATACGCCGGCAATTCTCGAAAGCAATGCCTTGGATTCCTCGGGGTATTTGAAAAGCCACGACTTAGCCTTTTGGAATCCTTTACTGCCTCCCCCTTCAATCATGTACGCAAAAAGTGTCCATGGAGCACCACAAAAACCGATCAAAGGAACTTGACCTCTGAGTTCCTTCCTTGTCAGGGTGATAGCTTCGAAGACATAACCTAATTCCTTGTTGACGTCAACCACAGATGATAATTTCTTGACATCTTCGGGTGTGATGAGTGGTTCAGGAAAATGCGGACCCGGATTCATCTGAACCTCCATCCCCATTGCTTGTGGGATGACAAGGATATCACTGAAGATGATCGCAGCATCCAGAAGGCTTGCGTAGCGTTCAATCGGTTGAAGGGTTACTAATGTCGCAAGTTCTGGCGTTCGACACACTTCGAAGAACTCATGGGATTCACGAACTTTCCTGAATTCTTTTCCAGCGAGGACCGATGCAAGAAAGGCATCAGAGTTCTGAAGACAAAGAAGGGATCTCAATGGCGATACCTGGTAAATATCGTCCCGCTTGCCGCATCACCCAAACGGGTGCTCGTTCAACTGCCTCTCCTATAAGAAGGTCAGCTTTTTATGAACTAGTATTGTAAACTTACGATACCTCGAGCGGCACGAAGTAAAAGATCATTCTTGAGAGGCGGGAAAATTGTTGTCATTGTAGAAATCTCACTTGATATTGACACATTATTACTTTCCAATACGTTGATAGTAAAAATCAATACGTACAGAAGAATACACCAAGAGGTGGATATGAAGTAGAACCAGAACACCAGATTGTGCTAGATTATAGGGATCACATCACATCTATATGTATGTAAGCTAGGATCTTCTCACGGATAGCACAATAGCCTGAAGGATTGACCTGAAGTCTCAACCATCGGTAGTGCTGCTATATGAACGACCCAAACAAGCTCGTTGAGGAGTAAATGCCGGTTTTTATATCCAAAGACAGTGGGTAACATGGCTCTCCAGGTTTAAGAAGTCAGGTGAATTTGACCGCATACGCAGAGAACTATTTGCTGAATTTCAAGATAATGTAAGTATTGCCCCTGAATCAAGTAGTCGCGCTCCAAACTATCTCCCAGAGAGACCTCGCGTCATTCAAATCGCGCATCGAAGATGTGGCTCGGAGACGGTTGACCAATGACCATAATCTACTGTATATGCCTCAGGAGTTTGTCCACCGAGAGTTGATGCAAGAATTGGAAAAGTCAGTCTGCCTGCTCCGTTCGTGGTTTTTTTGCATTCAATCTTGAAAGATTTCCAATTGTCGAGTGTGCAACTTCCGAATTTCCAATGCTTAATGACCCCAAACTCTCGGCAAGAATTACTAGTTCCTTGGAAAGACTGCTTGAGGATCGTGGCCTCCTGGTAAAAAGTGCGCTCTTTACATTCAATGTCGTCATTTTCTCCTTGATAATCTGGACCAAGAAAAGCTACATGATGTATCACCAGGTGGTGAGGGAGACGAGGATTCCCGTTTCACCGTGCTGGGAGAAGGAGCACAACAATTACAGAGTTGTAAGAATAACCCAGACGATGTGTCGGCAACTTTTGGAGGAACAATGCTATCAGCGTTAGAGCAACAACCGGAGAAGGATAAAAAAGACCCAGACAGTATGGACGTGGACGAGGACTAAGATCCAATATAGAGAATAGATTTGTAAGCTAAACTACAAAGTATCAATATTTGCTGGTGAACAGTGGGATCAGATATGATATGCAAAACTAGAGAGCAGATACACATAGAAGACGGTAGTAGCCTACCCTCATCCCACATTAAATATTTAACTCAGCTTCGACCAAAGAAATCACACTTGAATCTCGGGGTTTGATCGAACATTGGAACGGCTTGGGACGGCTAGAACATTGTCAGGGTAAGTATCACCGACGGCAAAGTCTTGTTATGACTAGCCTGATGGTTCCGGTCGAATATTCATGGATAGGCTCAACAATCACGCCATCCACTACGAGTTTCTCTATGTCCAAGGCAGCTAATGAAATAGCACATAAGATAAACACTGAAGCATCGGCGAAGTGAACGCCTGAGGGGAACATTTAACAATTAAACAATCGGAAAAGACTGCAGTGTGCATACCAGGGCACACCCTTCATCAGAAACAATGTTGATCAGCACAGTGACAATGACTCTATGTATGATACTGACCTTCTCCCAAATCCGAAGCAGAGTTCTCGAGGATCCTGTTCAATGACACCTTTGTTCGCAGAAGCAAGAAAACGTTCCGGTCGAAATTCATCAGGTCTACTATACACCCTGGGGTCATGTGTGAATTTCCTTATAGGAAATTAGTTGGGACCTCGAAGTTCCAGATACTCCCTTACCATATATTCGGAATAACAAGAGTACCTTTCGGGATAAAATAGCCCTGATGGACATCATCCTGCGTGCTGCGATGAGGGACGGCTGAAGACTATCATTCATCTCTGTCGTATGATGCAAACGAAATAGAAGCAAACCTGCAGGAACGACAGTGTACCACCTGAAAACCTCTTTTACCAATGCATTTATATAGGGGAGAGATTCACGATCTTCAAATGTTGGTAGCCGATCAGTGCCTATGACTTCGTCTATTTCTGCCCTTGCACGTTTTGCAACCCCTGGATGCAATGCCATGGCAAGGAAAAAAGAGTAAATAGCGGAGACAGTCTGGCAGATAAAGGTTCAGAATATATTGCTCATAAGTTTGACAGACTCACTGTATCGGAAGCTCCTGAGTATAAGCTCGCGGCGCTCCATCTGATGTCTAGTTCCTCTTGCTGGGTGAGCACTTTTCCACTCAGAAGCGCAGACGTGAACGACGTCCGTGCTGTCCCAGCAGCCTGTCCAGAAAACGTGAACTCCCTCATTCAGCTCGGTCACAAAAGTTTTTACCATCTGCTGCTTGACAAACTCGAATGGTTGACCAACCATATCACGCAATGTTGATCCCCAAATGACTGCCTTGTGGCGGAAGCCCGCACCAGGAAACCAAAGGGGGATGTGACGTACTGGATCCAAATAAGTTGATTCCCTAATTGACGAGGATCGACTCACGCGCTGGGACAAGATCTACAAAAAATCCGCCCGGAGCCGTTGCGAGGGAAAATTGCTCCGTTGCCTGATCTGCAAGTTGCACGAAGGGGTCCTTGGATTCTTGTACTTCATATCCATATGTGATGCGTAAAACGGTGGCCCCGACAGCTCTGAAGCGATTGCATGAGCCTAAAGTAGCAGAAATACAGAGATCTGAGTATACCTCCTGATGTGCATAGCTAGATTGTCGGGATCATTGAACACTCGGCGGAGGAACCGTAAACTTTCCGCTTCTTCGATGAAATTAAATTGCTTCATTGCAGCTGCACTTCCTATAAGCTTATAGAAGAGGCGCCTGTAGCGACGGAAACGGTCGCCATATGGGAGAAGAACCAGGGTGTCTTTCCAGCCCACGAGTTCACCAGCCATCTGGAGTGTTGGCCGGTCTGAATATATGGCACTTTTTTTGTCTAGCATGTCAGTCGCGACCTGAGCCGAATTGATGATGACGAGTGGCTGTCCCAGCACGGTGACGGAACATATGTCGCCTTTCCAGTCTGACTGTGAGGATATCTCTCGGTTGTCAACAAGGTAGATTAGCTACCGTATTTTTCACCCCATTTGGCGAACGTCAGCCACTCCCTTGAGGTAGGCATGTCAAAAATGTTGCCAACTAGAGGTAGGCCTATGGGACCAGGTGGTAGGGAGAGCGATGAACCCTTGTGAAGCAGTGAACGAAGGACAAACAGGCCCACGAGAGCAAGAATGAAGTCGAGAAATATTAAAGGACCGACCGACATTGTGTGGACAGAAAAAGAGAAACTGAAGGAGCGTTTGTAAGGTATGTCGGTGCGAATTTGCGCTGGGCGCTTTTAAGTCTCAAAGAGCCTCAAGCTTAGGATCAATCTCGAAAAGGTACTTTTCAATTCTTCTTGATCCTTGTTGCACTGTCATCGAAGTCCGCGGTGAAGTCTCGACGCATGCCATCTCAAGCTATAGGCACCACCACGAGGCAGCGACAGATATCAAATCATCGGACAGAATCTGTGGATAGTCGGCTCAAGAATGGCATTTCAATGACCCACGAAACCCATGGGGGATATCAGCCCAAGCCAAGGGCAACAGCTATCCTCGATGTGATGTACATGAGAACACGAGAGCGGACGACGCGGAATGCATGGCGAATCTGATTATGTGACAGCACAACTCCACCAAAAACGAAATCTTTGAGTACAGATAAGAGCGTCACTTGGCTGCAAGAAGGCTCAGCGAGCTGCAAGGCACTGTCAGTGAACGGGGATCGCAGAAATTAGTGTTCTGCTTAGCGCTTGAGTCTCAAATCACTCAACTTCCTTGACAGGGAAGCTGACGATGAGCCCGGGAATGCGCATCGCCTGGGTGTTGAGGAATTCCTATCGTTCCCCGGAATTCTGTATCCAAGAATCCCAGGTGCAGTCACATCTAGCGGAGTGAGACGAACGAGACTTCGTTTGTTTGGTATCATTTCTGATGTATTACTTTATTCTATTCACGATGCTTTGACATAGGATACTGAACCAAAGAACTTTTCCTATGTATATAGGTTGGAGATAAAAATGATAGTACGTGCCTGCAACGAAGCAGAGTGTGTAATGCAAGAGTTTCCTAGAGCTGAGCATTTTAGCGATCTTTCGCTGGTTGGTTTCCTGTCAATTTTCTGTGATACCAGGATACTGCCTACTCCGAAAGAAGCAGAGGTCTGAGACATGCCTAGCTATGGTGAGGAGTGTGTCATCCTAGAAGACACTTTCCCCGGTGGTAGGCTGTAGTCATCGTCACTGACGAGAGCGCTTAAGACAGCGAAAACATTCACCTGCTCACCTCAAAGCCTGGAACGCGATGATCTCTGGACGCCTCTTGAGTAGCATCGATCTTAATTGATATATTGGTAGACCGCTGTTTCCGGTTAAATCAAGGACCAGCGACAGAACGGGCGCGACCTCACCAGTAAAGCGGATGTGTTGAACGTCGGTCGATAAGATTTTGTTGCTGTCTGAAGCGAGAAGGAAAGCTCATCGCTATCTTCTCCCAAACCTCTGATAGTTATGCGTGCGTTAAGCGTAGCCAATACGGAATTGCTATACACTGGAAGTTCTTAGAATCCAGTTCCTGCTAAGAGGGAGAGAGACACCCTACGTTTTCCCAGACTAAAATAGAATGCAACATAAATGAGTGTATCCCCCCAAGCGAGAATCTGAGAGAATCATTCATAATCGAGATTCCTCCAGAAGAAGACAGCACAGCTCACGGATACAAGTGATGCAATTGCACAAATGCTAGTCAAAACACCTGTGCTTACAGTAAATACAATCTATATCTCGATGAGATTCTTTGAGCTGTACAGGAACAAAGACCTACAAGCCAAGTTATCATCGTATTGGACCTGCAAAAATAGGACAGAGAAGTCAACCTGTGACTCAGTAGACTAAAGTCAAAATGCTCACCTCTTAAAGCCTGTTCGTGATCGTTGGAGGAAATAAAAGAGAGAAGCCGCGATGAGAACGTCTGGTAATACAGCCAGGATATTGACTGTCATTGAAAGTCCCTATCAGTCAATAGGCGTTGGCGAGCAAGCAAGGGGGCAAAGGGGAGAGCCTGCCCAACCTTGAGGGCCTTCAGCTCTTCCCAGTCATTCAACCGGATACTGTGGTTATTAAAAGATTTCAGTGTGTCGCATAGGAAAGTATAACTTTTTCCCACGCTTTAGCCGTAAAAACTGCACCAGGCAGTGAGTATTGAAGCAACAGGGATATGAGCAATCGACTTTACCAACAGAACAGCCTATTGGGAAGGATCACTTGCTGTATCAATTGTTGTTTGGTGTCTTCACTTTACATACGTACCAAACTCTGCGACAACCATACAAGCCTAGGTGATCATGAGATAATTAGTGGTCGGTTGATCACGCTTACAATAATTCCGGTTATGAGAAGGCTGCCACCGCTTACTATTGAAAGAATGAACAACCAAATGACAGCTATCAGGTCATCGAACTTACGCCTCCAGACTCGCAAGGTCAGGAAACTTGGTCCAAGTCAGGCGATGTTCGTTTACTGGAAGTCAGCACACACCTTTGAACTAGAAATCCAACAAGGCCCTGGCAAGAGTAAGATCAAATATCTCACCCAGGAATGGAGAACTCACATTAAAAAGAACCTCCACCTACGAGGATGAGCGTCAGATGGTAGACATGATAAGGATAGTACTCGCGATGACACTCCTGGAACAAGACTTAAGTTGAATTTAGAATACAGCTCAGTCGAGTGACCACTCACCAGACCATACGAGTAAGGATCGTTGGATTGTCAAAATTTGTAATGACATAATAATAGACTGTTTCCTCTATCAATGTTCTGTATTGTTTTGGAGACACTCCAGAGAACGAACCTGTATGGCATATCAGGCACTGGTGTATTGTATCGAAAATCCAGACCAAAGCAACCTGGTCATCACCATCAGTTCTCACCCGAGAGAATAAGGGGCAGGTAATGCACAAGTCCTTTGATATACCAGACATCCTTCGCTCAGGTAAATATGTGTCAAATAGCTCGATTGGAGCGGTCTTTCCATACCTTGGGATATCTAGTAACATAATAGAGTGTTTGAACGCATGAAACTATACGAGACGTTGAGATCAAGTCCATGACGAAGACATTATCGTACCACCATATAACCTAGACCGTTTGATGAATCTGACAAGAATAACCAAAGTAAAACTCTCACATTGCAGCACAAATAACACCAATGAAGGCTGCCCCCATGCTGATGTATGTTATATTAAACAGTAACAAGCACCAGAAAGGATGAAACATACGTGTTATCGATTTTCAAGACCTGTTCGCCAGAGGAGGACATTCCTAGAGCAAGCTATGCGACGAGACACAGGCAAGAGAAAGACTAGGTGTCTACTTGTGTGTATTTACCCTTCCATAGTTCTTTAAGAAAGGAAGGGCAAGATCCAGAGGAGCCAGAGAAGTTCTTTCACGAATTCCATGAGTGAAACCCGCTGTGGCACGATCAGAGGGTTTCTTGATTTGACCGCTCCGTAAAAGCAATAATTCATCACTCCAGACCAGGGGGAAGTGGGTACATGAGAACCACCGAATAAGCAGTCGAGAGGGTGTTACCGGATGAATACATTCCAGCAAAACCTTAATCCAGGAAAAGTGATCAGTCTCCTGTATGAAGACTCTAACCCCTGCAGTAATACGTAACGATCTCGGGGTTGAGGTACTTAGCTTCCACAGAGTTTCTGGATGACTTTGAAAGGAAAGGAAATCACTGGACAGACCAGATTTGCAAGTAACCTAGACACCCTTCTCTTCCTTTTACATATTAGTGACGTATTCTAGGTTACGATGATATGCTCACAGAGGGACGAATTTACGACCGATAAGAACGTTGAAGTTGCCTACTTGGTAGCGTAGCTGACCCCAGGATGAGCAGTTTCTTGGTGTAAATCATTCACTATACAGTCTTATAACTTTCAGACTCTTCCAAAGAATAAATCTTGTTCTCCAACTAATTGCAAGTTCTGGGAAACCTGGTGGGGTGACCGACCAGTCGTTGCCTGATCTTATGAACTCAGGACTTTGTGGCTGGAGTGACACTCTGTTCATTTCAATTTATTCTTGTACTTAGTTTATTGTGCAGTCTGTCCTGTTGTTCTGCAGTTATTTTGCTTTGCTCACTTATGTGGCTTATCATATTGTGTTGTAGTCATTCTGGTTTTCTCACCTCATATGTTAAAGTTTTGACCAGAGCTCTATGACAGAGGCTAGTCTAGCTATAATGTCTCCTATCCTCTTTAGGCTCTGGTTAAGGATTTCAGAAGGTCATAAGCATGAGAAGCAGCTTCAGTGAATCAAGACTGTAATAGACAGTTACCTAACTTGAACAAATACAGTTATTTTTCCAACCTGTTGCACCAAGACTGGGTTAAACATGGCTGTAAGTCTACCTGTTCAGTCTGCTATTTGTATGGTTCATAAGCTGTTCAGAGTCAGTGCTCAAGTGTCCTGCGTCCATTCTCTCGATTGACTTTTCGGCAGGTCGAATCGTTTGTATCAGGACAGGTTGCTCACGAACTCTCCTTCTGACAGCTGGTCGCGGTTATCCACTCACTCAAGATACTTTGCCACCGCTGCTGCCGCTCCCTTAAAAACATCTGCGTCTTCTGTCCCTTCCAATGATCCTCAACTACATAGAATTGTCGATGAGATCTCGAATTTGACTTTGTTGCAGGCAGCAGATCTGGTGACATTACTCAAGGTAAGCAGCGTAGTTTCACGTGTAATCTTCCAGACTCGCTTACTCTACTTTCAGTCTCGTCTCAACATCCAGGAAATTGCCCTACCTGCCGCATCAACTTCTCCTGCCGATACTGCCGATACTGCATCCGAGGAAACCGCCACCGTACGTCTTTAGTTCCTTTGGCGATGTCAGGCTTTGACATGCACGTTTAGGAAAAGCCTCAAGAGAAGACAGTCTTCAATGTCATATTGAAGTCTTTTGATGCTGGTGCTAAGCCCAAGATTATTAAGGAGGTCAAATCTTTGGTACCTAACTTAACTCTCATCGAGGTATGTCCAGACGTTGTTGGGCATGGCTCAATCAATTTCAAATGTTTCTTCTAGGCCAAGAAGTTTGTTGAAGCTGTTCCCAAAATGCTTAAGGAGAATCTGTCCAAAGAAGAAGCTGAGAAACTACAAAAAGTCTTCCAGAACATTGGAGGTGATGTCACACTGGAGTAATCCATTTGCCGGATTTATGTGTATTGTTTGCTCCTCCTGATTGAGGAACGTAATGGAATTAATAGGTTACAATATGCGCTCGAGAATAATGAGATGGTGGAGGGACCCATTAGCGATGATGAGGGACTTAATCTTCTAAGTAACGGTACTCAAATCGGAAATCGCTCTTCTTGCGCTGGCACCACGATCCTTCCCAGTCAAAGTAAACATACACGCCTTGCTCATATTCATCGGTTATTGCTTGAGGTTCGGAGTGCCGCTGGAACCATGTTACATACTTCACATGGAATCGCCAAGATTGGCGCTTGAGTTCTTTTGCAGCCAGATATCTGCAGGCATATGAGATAACAATGAAATGCAGAAAGTATAACTCACTGTTGATATGTCCCTGGGAGATAGTAGAAGACATAAAACAAGGTCTCCATGTCTAATTGAGAGAATATGGCTGCTGTATTCAGAAGAGGGTGAGGTGTCTGCGGGTAGTATAGAGCAGTCTGGAATGGGTTCCGCGGTACATAATACTTGGGCCTGACGAGAAGAATTGTGAATAGACTAAAGCATAAGAATAAATATACTAGAAATATACTCACTTCTCAGTATCCTGAGGCTGGGGCATGCTAGTGTAACCACCTTCGAGCATCTTATGGACTTGGTCTAGGTTATTCATTCGGACGACGGCTTATGAGTAATAAGTCAAGAGTATGTACTCAGACATGGGAAAGGTAAACCTTTCTGTTTGACGCTCTCAAACGACACCACCAGATCTTGTAAAGAACTTGGAAATGCCGAAGAACTGACAGGGCGAGACTGATAGTGCTGTTGCTGCTGAGTGGTTGACGGGAGTCGTTGGTTCCCGATAGCAGGCTGCTGCTGCTGCTGCTGCTGATCATTTTGAGTAATTTTAACACCGGGGGCGAATAGTGGTTGACTTGATGCTGTACTCGGCGGGGGTGACATGGTCCTTGCACTAGAGGAAATCTGCTGGACTTGCTGAGGTAGAGGCGAGGACACAGATTGGGAGGCAGGTAATTGTGAACTACCATTCACGAAATGCAAAGGCGCTTGTGAAGCATCTGGGGAGTCAGATGAAAGGGATTGATCTAGAGAAATATGAAATCAGGACCAACAAAGCCTAGCTTGTCAACCCACCTGTTTGCGACGGCGTCACCTTCTGAGGCGATGGAAGTTTCGAAAGAGCATCCTCCGACAAAACTGGGGAATCTTCTGCAGAGTACATTGATCCCTCAGGATGCTGTGACACTGATGCAACGGAAGACAAAATGGGGCTTGTCACTGATGGATGCGTTAAACTTGGTGAGGAAGTGTTAACGGAGGACTGATCTTGAGTAGTCGATACAGGAGGCGCAGATGTCGTATGTGCCACATTCAAAGGTGGGGAGTGTGTCTGTGATGACGCAGTTGTCGGAAGGTGAGAGATCGATGATGAGGCATTTAGGACGGGAAGCTGCGAGCTCGTGACAGCCTGAGCTACAGTCGCATACCGTATTGGTGGCAGTTGAGGTGGCCGAGGAGCTGGTGCTTTGACTAAATTCGACATCGATTGAGAGATATTGAGGTTTGAGGATTGTTTGACTATCAATTGTTCGGCTTGAGGATTAACTGAAGCACCGGCAAGTTTTGACTTGCTATCCATAGGTTGTTCTGGAGTAAAAATCAATTCAACCCAGAACTTAGTTGGTGTTTGAACTGCTTACTCCGAAGCTGCAGCGTAACATTCGCCTTCTTGAGAATTGGGCTATCGTCACGCTTGACGCCTGACAAGCTTTCCTCGTCTTGTTTTTTGTTTGAGGACCGTAATGGTTTCTCTGTGAGACGTTAAGCTGTTTCTGGGACATATGAACAGTGAACCCACCTTCACTTGCCTCGTCCGGACTGCTACTGTCATCGTCATCTGCGATAAGTCCAAATTTCTCTTCCTCCTCTTCGAGATTGAGCTCGTCGTAAATTCCTTCGTCTTCTTCAAAGTCTTCTTCCTGAATGAGGAGGCAGTTCTGAACAAAGTGTACAATAAGATATAGTGAAGATGCATACAGTGTTGCTTTCCACAAAGTATTGCACGTCTTCTTTGAGATCCAGAACTTTCTCCGGTAAGAGAGAGCCATTGTTTAGAAGGCGAAGTACAATCTCCAACCGGCTGATGTGCCATTTTCGGCGATCGTTGAGATGTTCTAACTCTTCGAGCCGCCCCATGTTACTCCCCTGCTTACGTCTTTTCCCAGCTCCCTGCAAAGACTCTACTTCGGCTTCTGTAGATTCCACTTGCATTTGAAGTTCCTCAACCTGTGTTTGTAACCATTGCGTTGCTTCTTCTTTTTCTTGTTCTTTGGGGTCCAGTTTAGTGGCTTGTATCAAACCCTCCTTTGAGAAAGCCTTGGTCTTCATCTCCTTCTCGCACGCTTTGAACTTCTCCATTTGCTGTAAGAATAATGTAACAAAGATTAACAGAGTGAAGGGACAGACAGAACATGATTGCTGCACATAACAAAATAAAGAAACCACTTACTGTCTCGATTAGTCGCCGGTTTTCCATCAGCTGTGATTTGTCCTTTATGTCATTGCTTGCGACCCAGGTCTTAATTTGATCCCGCAATCGCTGAAGCTTCTTGATTTGCGTTTTCAAATCTAGTTCTAGCTTCTCTTTTTGTGTCTGGTTCGTTGATGCTTGCATCTTTTCATATATATTCTCGAAAAGCTCAACACCCTCCGAAACCTTCTTTAGTGTTCTCTCGATTTCAGCTAAGTTGCATTGATGAGTGAAAAAACTGTATCAAGAGTAAAGAGACATACTTTGTAGCTTTCTTGCAGCCATAGTGCAGCACTTGGATGGTGGTCACTTGGGAAGCAGACAGGGATGAATGTATCTTTGTTTAGCTCTTTGTTTAACAAGGCTTGTATTATGTAAGCAAATTAGTCGGAAATACTGCGATCGTAATCCAGGAACAGGATCAAGAATTTTCAGCTCAAGAAGAGACCTCGCAAAACTCGACAGTCGCGTTGAAAGAACGGAGAACAAAAGGTCACTCTCATTGATGTGCGTTTCTGTCAGTCTCTGACCAGTTGCATGACGGTGGCAATGAAGCAGCTTCCTGTTACCCGCATAAAAAATCGCAGAGTTCACGCACGTGACTGATACATTATTATCTCTCAAGCCTGTTCTTTGCAAACATCCACGATCAGGCGAAGCATTCAATGAAGTCACTTCGGAAATCTCTCAATGGGTACAAGGACGGCTCTCGACCTTCTATCTCTACACCGTTGCCCCTTCCCGCCCTTTCCAAGCCACCTTCTGCAATACTACCTCCTCAGAAAGTTATTCGCGCACTCAACTCTCATCGCTCCCAGGCTCCTCAGGAACTTTCATTCCAAAAGGGCGACTTCTTCTACGTTTTAAACACAGGTGAAGACGGCAACCGTTGGTTTGAAGCTCACAACCCAGTGACCGGTGCACGGGGACTCGTGCCCCGGCACATGTTCGAAGAATTTAGCAAGAATACATCGTATGGGAAACATTTATTTCTGGTCAACTTCGAGATTGACTTGCGTCCTAGCGGTCGCGCTTCTCAGCTCGAGGTTCGGAGTCCCGCCCCTGCACTCCCCTCTGTCTCTCAGAAATCGCAAGTATTCTATGCAATCGTTCAACATGATTTTGAAGCAGAACGCCCAGACGAGCTGGATGCAAAACGTGGTGATGCAATTACTGTGGTTGCTCAATCAAATCGAGAGTGGTTTGTCGCTAAGCCTATCGGCCGTCTCGGCCGGCCCGGTCTTATTCCCGCTTCTTTTGTAGAGATACATGATCCTTCAACTGGCAAACCGATAACAGACATTGAAGGAATAATGGATAGGGGAGAACTACCAAAGGTAGACGACTGGAAAAAGGCCATGCTCAGCTATAAACAAAATAGTATCTCACTTGGTGTCCTTGAACCCACCAACAAAGGTCCAGTCACGGATAGCCCTTTTCCTGCATCGTCTAAGCCAGACGTTCCCAGTTACCATACCTCCACCACCCCTGATCCTATCTCTCCCCCCACATTAGAACTTCTCCCGGATGGGCTGCTTTTGTGCGCCGATGTAATCTCTTTCCATTATGAGATGGATGAGTATTGGTTCCGGATAGATGCTCTCTATCAGCCGTACCAGCAACCCGGAGACTCTGAGCTTCCTCTGGCAAAGCAACTGATATTATTCAGAGTTTATAACGACTTTTATGACTTTCAAGTCTCACTTCTTGATGCTTTTCCTCGTGAAGGTGGACGTCACCCACCTCACCCGCGAATACTTCCGTTCATGCCGGGTCCAGCGGAAGACGTAGACGATGCCTTGACTGCAGTCAGAAGAGGAGAGTTGGATACATATATTCATGATCTTTGCAGCTTTGGGAGGTCTGAGGCTCGGTACATCCTAGAACATCGAATCGTCCGGGAGTTCTTGTCTCTTAAACCCGGCGACTTTGAAAATGAAGTTGAACCACAAACTCAGGAGCTGGCCTCATTATTTGATACTGAATTTGGTACAATGCAGGGTGGCAACACAGTCGTGAACGAACTTTATGACCAAGACATCAGGGATAAAATAGGGGAGCTTCATGTAGAGAATGAAGAAAGAGAAGAATCGGGTCATAATGAAGATCGTTATAGTCAATCTCCTATCCCATTGCTTGAAGGCGATTTACGACGCCACAACGAAAATACTCGACCACCTAGTGAGAGTGGGACCAGGAACTACAATCAGACTCGCGAACGGACGAACTCGTCAGCTTCATTCTACTCACGGTCACATTCGCCCTATCCAGATAGCAATAATTCAGCTCAGAACGGCAGTCACCTACAGTCCCAGTCCCACTTTGATGATGGTCACCATAACACCGCTTCAACACCATCTGCCTCATTATTCAATTCATTACCACTTCGTAACCGATCTTATTCTAACGCTACCTCTAATCCCAACAGTCCACAAATATCTGCTGCCAATCCTCAAATTGCATTTGTAAAGATTAAAATTTTCGATCGTGTATCGGATGACCTTATTGCAATTCGAGTCCACCCCAAGGTGACACACTCAGAGCTAATGGAGAAGGTTCATGCTCGCCTCGGGAGTGATGTTACCATTCTCAGATACCGTGATAGCATCACGAATACTTTTGTTGGGCTTGGGAGTGATGAGGATCTTAGATTGTGGATGGAAGGGACGAGAAAGCATGTACTTTATGCTGACTAGCTCTGCCCTTGCGTTCTCTCGTTCTCTTGTGAATTTTCTCTCACTCTCTTGATCGGACCTCGTTTTATCCAGGATTGTATCATCGTCTCTTTGGTCACATCGCGACATATTCTATCTTACGGAATGGCTCTTGTTGTACAAAATATCTCCCTCCAATTGCTAAGTTTGGTGAATTAAATTAAATTAAATTATATGTTCAAGTGTTTCTTAAAAAGGCAACTGACAGTCCCGTCTCGAACAAATCCAGTCAAACAGGATCCTTCCCTATGGTTTCTTTGGCACGGACAGTCCGTAGCATTCGACGGATCGGTCTACGTGAGTGGTGGAGGCAGATGCAGTATATCGGTGATGCCAAGTCAGGTCATTATGTTGGCAGAGACCAGTAAGTTGGATGTAGAGGGAAGAGTTACAACGAGTCTAAGAATGACAGGTTCGGAAATCGTTACTTCGAGAATATGAATGCAGAAGAAGAAATTCCGGGTATGTTCATCAAAACGCTCTAGACAAGTCTCATTATTCATCTCCTGAAACAGGTCGTCAACGATGGGTGGACTTTACCCAAGTACGAAGACTCTAACCGAGTTACTACAAAACCAGTTCCTCTCTGATAACATTTGTTTTTCTCTCTTAGCATGAATACAATGCATCTCAGATACCTCCTGAATGGCATTCTTGGTTGCAGCACATTCGAAAAGATGCCCCTCCTGAGGATCCTGTGTTTGCCAAAGTTACACCATCTTGGAAGGCAGTACGTTCCTGAATCCATTGCGAACGAACTTTTGTGATGAATATTAACTTTCTATACTCGTGTAGCCTCACGTTGAAAATCTGACTGGTACCCGTGGCGCTTACAAACCGTACAACACCGTAGCTCCCAAAATTAATGGCTGGGAGCCCAAAGTCAAAGCTCGTGCTTAGGCGGTAAACGTCTGGACGACGAATGTATTTGACATTTCACTGCCTTCATTCGTGATCGAGGTTTCTATGTAGGATGTTCTCGACTACATGTTCAGCTATTGCAAGACTAGACGTCAATCCAGGACTCTCTATATTCAGCAAGCTGAGCATGGGATTTCGACCCTTTCTTGAACCAGTTGGAAAGTCTGATCTGAATAGAAAGTCTTGGAATCCACCCCAAGGCGGGACTAGCTTGGGTCTGACTCCACAGTAGTCAGGCTGTAGGCCTGCAAGTTCGATATTTGGTAAATAATCAACGACGGCTTCATACATCTTGGGTAGCTGGGACTCGTCAGGTATGAGGTTCTTCATCCAAAAATCTGCCTCATCCTCGGGTCGGTCGTAGGTGGGATCAGGTGGTGGCTCTATCCACTCGATATCTGGTCCAAATCGAACTTTTCCCCGAAGATCCAGGGTAAGGTGAGTACCTAATGATTGGAACCCATGTGCGTTTGACCCTGTGTCGGGACATGGGTATATGAGGCGTTTCACACTACCAACGCCGGGGCCATGGTATGATGCGTATGAGCCCCGGGCATAATACATGGGTATTTGGCAATCATACGGCAATAGTGCATTGAGGATGAGCGAACTAGAGAGTCCTGAGGAGTTGATTACCGTCCTGGCAAGCAGGGCATCCCCTTCCTCTGCGTCCCCAGTCACAACTTGTACCACCCACCCATCTTCAGGACTAACTAGATCAGGTGTAGCAGCAACAAGAGATCGTGCAGATGGGTCCACCCGAACAACGCGTGTCGAATAAACCAGTTCACCGTTTTCGGAATCGATGATATCCTTTTCCAGACTCTCCATAAAGGAATGAGAGTCAATGATGCCTGTCATCGGACACCACAATGCAGCAATGATATGTTTTGATAGATCGGGTTCCATCTGGCGTATTGCATCATCAGAGAGGAGCACTGTTGGTAGAATGGGACTCCCATCTTCTTTGTTCCCTAGCTTGAGGGACTTTGCGTGAAGTCCCCAAATGTAGTCCCGCTGAGACTCTTTGGCTACGACGAGTTTTCCGACTTGTTCGTGGGGAACGCTGTATGCCCTGCATCGCTCATACATCAGATCACGGCCACGTAGACATAATTTCGTCTTGAGAGATTGGGGAGGATAATAGAGACCTTGACGCACAGTCAATCTTTGAGTATAGCAAGGAGCAATGGAGATGGACACACCAGAATGTATAACCTCGGAATTGCGTGAACTTGAGTAACCAAAAACAAACGAAAAGGAGAGGGGTAAACGAAGTCATCAGACCACATGGTCAAAATTTGAACGAATATCGACTCGAGCTGACTTGCCTCGTCTCCTCACCGGCTTGGCCGTGTCGTTCAATCAAGTAGGTTGATTTGGAAGGAAAACGTTGGGAAAGTCTCTGAGCTATGGCTAGACCAACCACACCTGAGATCCCGTCCATCATTTTGATGATCGGTTCATGATCAGAATACACCCACCCCCACCTATGACCAGGTAATCGACGACTTGTTCTGGTGACTGTCATGAAAATTTGTTTTTTTATCTGATTATAGAGGTAGAGACGCGTACTTTGAACTTGAATTTTCCACTTTGGTTAAGAGCACGCGTGAGACCTCGAAGCTGCTTCATTGGATATGTAAGGGGGGATGCAAGAGAGGGTGAGAGGTTTTGTGGCCGTCAGAGATTGTGCTATGTCAGCATGAGTCATTTGTTCCCTCCAGAGTTCTCGAATAGCACTCCTGTTGAGTTTGATCGCTTTTCGTGCCATAACTCTGCGTCATATATTAAAATCTTTTCCCACAGACCCACGTCTTTTTATTTTTTTCTCTCTAAATTAGATCTCATCAAGACTTTGTGTAAGCCATCATTTGATGGTAAAAACCATGTCTTGGAATATGACCACAAGGCCACTGCCAGAAAAAAGAAATGATACATCCCTTATCGGGTTTGATGAAGTACCCCTATTCATGAAAACCCTCCCAGGAGATGAAACAGAAAACATAGCATTGTCAGCCCTACAGGATCTAGCCCACGAGGGAACACCAGACGGTGAGTCAAGTCTGTTGATATTGAATAATGATGGTTTCTCACTGATCAGAAACAGAGATCGCACTCAATTTCAAGGAACAAGCAAACGAGTACTTCAAGGGAAAGCGATATAGAGAGGCATTAGGTTTCTATAAACAAGGCATTGACGCCAAGCCGAAGGATAAGAATATTTTGGAAGCACTTTGGTGTAATACTGCGGCTTGTCATCTGGAGCTTAGTGCGTGTTGTTTCTTCGTCCTGAATGGAATAATCTTCACATGGTACGTCATATCAGACAATTATGGATCGGTGCTCAGAGATTGTTCGCTGGCGATTTCTGTAAACGCCAAGTGCTCAAAAGCTTATTATCGCTCGGTGCTGGCGCTGTTAGCACTGGATCGCGTGGATGAAGCTATCGACTGCTGCAAGCGGTGCCTAGCTTTCGACCCTAGTAATAAGGGGATGGAAAGCATGCATGAAAGAGCCCTTAAAGCTAAGAAGGAACAGGAAGCACAGGACAGAGAAAGAGAAGAACGGATAAAGAAGAAGCAAGAAGAAAAAGCGATTCTTGCAGCCGCTTACCAGGTTCATAATATCAAGCCATGCAAAATAGGTCAACTGATAGCGCCAATATACTAGGCACGGAACATCATAGATGTTCCCAACCAGGGTGATTCCTCTAATCTGTATTCACCCCATTGGGATGCAGAAGACCCCTCCAAATCCAGGCTCATTGTCCCAGTCTTCTTTCTTTACCCACAATATGCGACATCGGACATGATAACGGAATTCTCTGAGAACACGCCGTTCTCGGCGCATTTGGAGGTGATGTTTCCGCCAAACAGTAAACCAGCCGAGTGGGATCAAAACAAAGAGTACGTCAATGGAAAGCTGGTCGTGTATGCCATAACACGACGAAAACGGCTGCTCAAGGTCGGAAAGAACATGACACTGTTGGATGTTTGCAATGCTGCTAAAGGAAAAAAAGGAGAGCCAAGGGATGGTTTGGAGCTGCAGGAGGGGTTCTTGACGTTTGTGGTGCTACCGAAGGGCACGGATGCTGAAAAAAAATGGGTGGAGGAATTCAAAGCGATAAGAAGCCAAGACTGAGTATTTAGAGATGATGTCATATGAAATGCCGCATTTAGAAAGTGAACCATCTGAGCCGTCTTGGACGGGCTGAAGGATGTTTTAAGAGGCATGCGAGAGGACTGAGAGCACCAAGAGAGCAGAGCAGAGTGGGAGGAAATTGGGTCGCAGACCGAGTGAAGTATAGGGGGTGAACTGCCTTATGTCATATGGAAAACTCTGAGTTTGGCCGTGTTGTGGCAAGTGCCCAGCCCGGTACAAGGTTCTTCGTTCGCTGTCGCTGCCGTCGTCAAAAGGTCTGGTGAGTACGATGCAGTTCTGGTTGTGCGTCCAGTCCGCTGTGGGGGACACGGGTCTTGGTGGCTGGATGATTGGTTGGGTGGAGAGGCTGGATGGCATGATCCAAAGCTGGATGTGGTGTTGAACTGTTTTGTAGGGTCCTCACAAGATGTCCGTCAACCACAAAGTTCTTCGCACTGCAAATGCACCTACCACCCCTCCTGATGCGCTTGAGACTGAAGTTGCCCAGGCGCTTGTCGATCTCGAAAATAATGTCTCGGAGCTCAAGACTGAGCTTCGGGCTCTCCAGTTTTCTGCTGCCCGCGAAGTTGATGTCCGCGGAAACAAAAAGGCGATTGTGATATTTGTGCCGGTTCCCCAGCTGAAGGCGTTCCACAAGATCCAGGCAAGGTGGGTTACATGGATCATGATGGCAGGGCGGATGGCTGATGTGTGGCAGGCTGACGCGAGAACTGGAGAAGAAGTTCTCTGACCGCCACGTCGTGTTCATTGCGCAACGCCGAATGCTGCGCAAGCCTACGCGCAACTCGCGTGTGAAGCAGAAGAGGCCTCGCAGCCGCACGCTGACGAACGTGCACGAGAAAATACTGGAAGACCTGGTGCACCCGACGGAGATCACGGGGAAGAGGACGCGTGTCCGGGTCGACGGGTCGAGGGTGACGACGGTGTAAGTCGAGTGCGCTGAGGAGCCTGGCAGGTGCTGACGCCCCACAGACTCCTGGACCTGAAGGACGCAACGTCGCTCGAGTACAAGCTCGAGTCGTTCTCGGCGATCTACCAGCGCCTGACGGGAGTGGATGTCAAGTTTGAGTTCCCGGTGGTGTCGCAGGACAGCCAGTAGATAGCACTGTAGCAGAACAATAGCATGTGGATGATCTGAGCCGGGCCGAGCCAGTTCGGGAGACCAGCTTAAAAGGGAGGCGGGCAGGACAGACGCTTGCGGTGGTCCTCGCCATGGACCCCTTCGTCATCGACCGCGCCGTCGACGCCAAGATCGTCGTGATGGGAAGCGCGGGTGTCGGCAAGTCTTCCCTCCTCCGCCGCTACGTGCAGAACCGCTTCGACCCGACGAACACGACGTCGACGAGCGGCGCGCTGTTCATCACGAAGAAGGTGATGGTGGGCGGCGTCAAGGTGCGGCTGCAGCTGTGGGACACTGCTGGCCAGGAGCGGTTCCGGAGCATGGTCGGTTGTTCCCCTCGACGTCTGCCGTTTCTCACCCTCTCCAGGCGCCCATGTATTATCGAGGTACTGCCCCTCCCCCCGCCCCTCTCTGTCTCACCCTCCTCCAGGCGCCAATGCGGCTCTCCTCCTCTACGACATCACCAACGCCGCCTCCTTCGACGACGTCCACAGCTGGCTCCTCGAGCTCAGGAAAAACTCCGACCCCGATCTCCTCATCTACATCGTCGGCGCCAAGGCCGACCTCCACCACACCCGGGCCGTCACCGCCGACATCGCCCGCCTCTCCCTCCACAACTGGTTTCCGCCCCCACAGCCCCCGCCACCTCCCCCGCCCCCGCCCCCTTCCACCTTCTCCTACATCCGCCCCCGCCTTACTTCGTTCCCCGGCCTCAGATCCCACTCTGCCCCGTCCTCCCCCCCTGCGTCCTCGCATGCC
>Ga0153987_1000029_pt1 | contig 46682 bp, 67 predicted proteins | sample TSNC071MetaG_FD_102279 | JGI IMG/M metagenome (GOLD analysis project Ga0153987, IMG submission 102279) | Attine ant fungus gardens microbial communities from North Carolina, USA - TSNC071 MetaG | ecosystem: Host-associated > Fungi > Mycelium > Unclassified | place: USA: North Carolina, William B...
AAAGAAGGGGAATCAGGCTTTCTGTTTCTCGATGGAAAGGATGAGGTCATCAGTAACAGGTAGGCATGTACACTCGAACCAGATAACATTTTTCTGAATATCTCAGCGTTATATCGCGATTCTTAACAATAGGCAACTTGTTGAGGCGTTTAGAAATCCTTTTGACTACCTTCCGTGGCAGGTTGGTGATTATACAGCGGCACATCGATTTTCGTGCTCATGACTTTTCTCAGGTCAACAACAGGCGGACCAACTATACATGCGTTCGCACATGCACTCTCCAATGTCTTAGACTGGCTTCGCAAAATGCTTGCAAATTGCCCGCCACTGCCTACAGAGCTGTCGAAGGGCAGTCTCCCTATCACGCAGATATGGTTTCAATACGAAGTCTATCAAGATATCCTAGCTTCTCTCGCATCGCTCTGCGGTCGTGTAAGTCGAACCTTGGCGCTTCTTGGACTGTCTATCTCAGAAAACACTCTAGGAGGAGGTCAAGATACCTCGAGAGTTTCATCCTTTTGACTATAGTCCTATAAATCTCCTCTCTCACGTCCACAATCACCTCGATACACATTTCACTCGACAATCAGCTCCAGAAATTTCTGCTATACTGGCCTACATTCTATCGAGTACATCCCATGAATACTTGCGGTCGATCGCTCAATCAGTAGGATATGGCCCTCGTCCACCGCAAAAACAGGAGCGTATCTTTCTCTCACCTAATGAATATACCCTCGACGAGGAACCGGAGGAGTGTGAAGAGGATATCTTTGTGGTACTTGAAAAAGTAGACGATGATTACCCTTCATTTTTTCCTCCTGAGCTGCTCGCCATTTTGCCGGCCGCCCGGCGGTCTCTAATCCTGTTACAGAAAGCCAACCCTGAGCACCCTCTGCTGAGTCAACCGGCGCAGCAAGCAGAATTGCGATGGGCTTGGAGGACAGAGGACATCGAAGCTGTTTACATTGGCAATCAGATGTCGTGTAATAACACACAATGCACCCAAGTTGAACAACTTGACCCTCATCTTGGAGGCTGTACTCAGGAGTACAAATCTGGCCTGGAAGGTCTCGAAGTTTTCGATATGGAACCAGGTACCTTTCTGAAGAATGCATCACTAGCTTCCAAAACGACGTCAGGTTCTGTACAAGATTTTATAGATTCTTTCCCCGATTCTCTGCCTCCTATCACTCCTACATTTAGTCATCTTGGATCTGTCGTCTTCTCTGACCTTGTTAAACACTCGTCGATGCTCTCGTCGACATTACTGGGACTCTTTCTAGCTCATACCGGCGAACTCAATTTCCGGTCCCACCTGATTCTCCTTCGCGACTTTCTTCTCATTACCTCCTCTTCATTCAGGCTCAAACTATCTTTTGCCTTATTTTCAGATAAGGAGGATTATGAAATTGATAATAAAAATCGCGCTTTGTCCCTTCAGACCCTGAGGCAACGAAAGCAAATTACAGAGAGTACTCAACCCTGGGCTGTCGGTTTAGCATCTGCCCTCCTTGAAAGGCAAATGTGGCCTCCTGTGGGAGCTGACCTTAGCTTCTTTTTGCGCACAGTCATTGTAGATTCGCTGGATTATCCGCAGGGTGATACCGATCTGTCTAAGCAAGTCTTAAGCAATGCATACTGGAGACTTGGTTTTGCTATCCGAGATTTGCCCACTGGACCCGGTCGAGATAGATGGCTTAATCCTCTATGTACGTCAACTTGCTGTGATGCATATGTTATCTGATACATTCCCAGGTGTCGAGTGGGTATGGGTTATCTTCTCTTCGAGGGTGATCTAACGCCACCTCTGCCAGGGCTCTTGATTTTCTATACATGAACTACAAGCCCCCTCACCCGTTGGAGGTTCTCATCCCTCCCGAGGTTTTATCCAAGTATCAACGAATGTTCACCTTCCTACTAAGGTTGATAAGAGGTACACTCAAGCTTCCAGCCAGGAATTGGATTTGCGCTCACAGATTGTAGTCGAGCATGCACTACATGCAGTTGAAAGGATGATACGATCAACCACTGTCCTTATCTTCCCCACCCTGGTGCCAACGCAAAAATTGACTCTGCATTTCCGATTTGTGGCACAAACATTTATGAACGCATTGTCTGGCTATGTTTTTGACACCGTGATTGGGGGAAATTTTGACCCTTTCCTGGCCGAACTGATGCCTTTGCAGGATGAGAATGGTGATCAACAGTCACGAAGGTTTTCTGATGTTTTTGAGCTTGCAAAACATCATTCAAGCCTTCTCGACAATATCCTTAGTGCCTGTCTTATGCGCTCTGGGCAGCGAGCAGCTGGAGACCTTCTCCGACAGACGACTGAAATTATATTAGAATTCGCTGTTGTCGTTGGAGAGCTACGCCGAGAGCGCTTACAAGAATATGAGGCTGCACCTTTGGTGGAGGATCTCTATAGCAAGTTCAAGGCGAAGATGACAATTTTGGTAGGTTTTCGTGTGTTTTGAGAACACTTCCGTCTCTGATACATGAACAGATAAAGGTGTTGAGAGGATTAGTTGAAAAAAGTGCCTCCAGATCATACGCAGAACACTATATCGGACAACGGAATCTACCTGCTGGACCCGAGGCTCTGCATCATTTGTTACTTCGTATCGATACATCGGATTGGTGGGCTTCTACAAAATGAACATCGTTTCAAGCACAAAATGAAGTCATCATTGAGGACTCTTAACAATGATGGAAGGAAATCATTGTCGTCCAAAATATCAAAGTGTTAATACATTCTCCATCTACTGTTTCGTCTTTCATATTGGTTATGTGCAATAGGATATTCAGACCTCCAAAAAGGTAGAGTGGAGTACGATGTTCGATGAAAATGGAAGATGCTAGGATGCCTAGTCTCTTTCGTGATGTCGATGAATCGGTTGTTAAGAGCTTTTCGGAGAAAAAAGTGAACAAAACAGTTTGCCAAAGTATCTGAATTTTTGTTTAGGAGCGATATTGAGCTCATGATACTGTAGGACCACGAGGATCGGCTTGAGGCTTGGGCTTACTAGTCATGTGAATAATTAATGACACGCTTTCGGTGCTCAGAAGTTGGTAATCTGGTGGATCTGCTCAACCAAGATTATGGTTGAAACCGCCTTTTGACCACTTTTCTCGACGGGTTCCGATCTCAACTGCGGAGAATCTTGACCGCATGGAAAGTCGGACACAATGCGGCCTCTATACTTGTACTATGAGATAAGATCATCCTGACCTATGCCTTAGTCATTGATGTGAACTGGATTTCGAACTGAAAAGAACCATGGTTGGAGAGGTATGAAGACATGGCTCTTAATTGGACATAGATTACCCAGGATGTTGCTTACTCTGAGGTAGATCCATAGTAGTATCAATTCATAGTCTCATCAGACATCTGATATAAGTGGGTGATACACGCATTTCTGCTAGGCTGATTGATTTACGACCAAGATTCTTTGCTGAAATCCAGATGAGAAGGATTCCAGCTACTTTTGTCTTCCAGAGACAGTACAATTTTTATCAGAGGATCGCCAATGCACTGCAGAGTTGAGTCAAACTCCATTATTCAGTTGCTGCTGGAAAGAGACCCACTTTGGCGGGCTGGCAATGCCATTGACCACATGAAGCGGGCTAGATGTGACGAAGAAGGAATATCGGCCAAGTTCCTTACAAGTCTGTGCCAAAGCCTCTAAATCGAAAAACTCTCCAATAGGCGTCTGCATCGGTAAGTCAAGTCGCATGTAATTCAATGACTGATGACAACTTACTCCCCAGAGGCTCAGAAGATATTCGTGGAGGTCCCATTCCTGTACAGTAGGGCGCACTTCAAAAGAGGGAGTATCAGAAGCCACGGCTGCGAAATGATGATCCCTACGGCGGTTAGAGGGGCTATGATAACACAGCTTATAACATACCAAAACCATTCTAATTCCTCGGTATCTTGGCGTATTCCAACCAATTCTGGAACTTCAAGTCCTTCCAATCTCTCCTGTTCAGATGCCTTTTCATACCACTCGGTGAAGCCCATCCGGACGAACAGGATATCTCCTGTCTCGAATATCAAGTTTTGTGCCTTTGCACATGCTTCCAATCCTTTTGCTGTCACAAGGTGCGCCTCCACCGCAGAATAATGGATGCCATTTTGTTGTGCATAAGAGTAGTAATCCAAAAGGACGCCTCTCCCCACTATCTTGCCTTGGAATGCTGTTCAGGTATAACTTGATTGAACTGATTGCCATGATAACGAAATACTGGACCAAGTCCTACCATGTATGCCATTCCTTTGAGGGTTGTCTGGTGATGAAGGTATGCCGTTTCCCGCACTATCCACAATCTCATTACTCCGAAGTCCATTATAAAAGAGTCCTTTGATGGCGTTATATCATACAGCCAAACGGGGGCTCTCGTCTCACCTGATGGATGTCCGAAATGGCGGAAGCCGTCCCACTGAGAACTGCATTGCGAATTAAATGATATCTCGTCATCGATTATGCGAGGCTGATTTTGCCATCCTCTGACTTTGTGCTCTAGACCTTTACGTCCAAATTTACTTGGCGTCGGCTTGTGCATAGCCCAATTGAGGCTACAGACTTTCCCAATCTGGATTTCCGTACGAGACGCTTTCAGAATCCGTCGTTGAGTAAGTAAATTTAATGCTCCGAGTTCATCAGGTGTTGCTGCACCAGATACGTGTTCATAAAATCCCCAGATAGCTTCTATGAATTGATAGAACCTGAGGTTTGACGCACTTCATGATAGGCCCCAAACTACTTACTATCGGGATCACCCTTGCGGAAGGGTAATTCATCAAATCGAGGAAACTTGATATTGTCGAACGGTGACTCAGCCATTGTTGAGGAGCTACACTATTGTCTTTGACACTCTTGATATGGCATTTTAAGTGCTATGAATAGGCCTTCTCTCGGTATTTTTCCGCTAAATTCGAATCCTATATATAGATTGGTCCCGAGGCTTCTTTGAATAATGATGGATCTCATTTCTCTACCTCAGGTTCCACACCACCCAGCCTAGCATAAAAATAAACTGTCACAGGATCACAAAAGGAAGTTTTCTACGTACCACCTGTACACGACCCGTGAGTCCTTATCTTGACATTCAGGATCATCCGATGCTGCTGTGTAAGCGGCAAGTCCTGCGTCAGCGAGCACAAGTTTCGCGTCTACCTCTCGCGCAGCAGCAATCGCCAAAGTTATATCTTTCTTCATCAACTGAACTTTGAATCCACCTTGATAGTTTTTACTAGTGACGGCATTAGGGCAAACTCCAGGCACAGGATTCACCGTGCTATTGACCCAACTTCCGCCAGAACTTGTTGCAAAGCAGTCACTCAATGTTCTTGGATCCAACCCCAATCGCATACCAAGGTTCATAGCTTCTGATGTTGCAAGTGCGATCATTCCAGAGAGATAATTGTTGCTGAGCTTGGCTGCCAGACCGAGAGATGGTCCACCCATGGCATGTAAGGACTTCCCCATGAAGGAAAAAATATACCATAGAAGTGGGATATGAGGAGAATTTTTCTCTATCCCAACCATGAACGTCAAAGTGGCCATGGCTGCTCCTGAAGTTCCTCCGGATACCGGGGCATCATGAAAAGTAGGTGGATTGGTTGGGCTCGATGATCGGACAGCATTTCCGACGATCAGCGATGTGGCGATATCAATGGTAGAACTATAGATAACACATTTTCAGCTCAATCAATACACGATATTATTGGGCACCGACCAATCGACAAAGTGTTTTCCAGAAGTATCGGGTACTGATAACAGACCTTTTTCTTCATCCAAGAAGACAGCTCGAACATGAGCACCTGATCAAGAAGCTGGTGAGGTCGGCGTAATTATTCAATATCCATCATCATACCTTCAGGGACGATTGTTATAATGAAGTCCTGCCCGCGGCAAACAGTCAATACAGGAAAAAAGGCTGAACATTCGAACTCACGCTTTCTTCAGATATCTCACGGGAGCTGCGACCGATGTACACTTGAGCACCTTGAACATCATTTTCTGCAAATCGAGCCTCTTCTTCCAAAAATCTGGCAGTTGATTCAAGGTCGATATCATAGACCCATAACGTGCTTGTCCTTGGAAGTTTTCTGCGCAGTTGAGCTGCCATCGGGTATCCCATCGCACCAAGTCCTACCCAGCCGAATCTCATTGGAAGGGTCAGCGTTTCTCCGCTATCCATGGCTGTTGCGAGGTCAGAATTTGAACTTTGATTAATGCCTGAAGTGGGAACTTGTTACGACTTCATGCAAAGTCTATTCGTCAAAAAAAGCAATCGACATGAGTCGCTCTGAGGTCACGGGTTATCCATGCGATTATAATGAGTCATATCCTATCAGAGAATCACTGTCGAGGGAAAGATTAGCTTACTCATAGCACAAATTTCCAGTAATACTCCACCGGAGGCCAAAGGAAGGATGGAGATTGGCTGGCTGAGACTACGATGGGATTGTGGTCGATGAGATTACAAAGCTGTAGTCGAACTGTCTCTCAAATTGGGTCTGTCACTCCTGATCTCATAATGCCACTGTCAAAACCCAACGAGAATGCTCACAACGAGTTGTATGAGGCGGGAAAACAGATCAGGCGGAAGGTCATGGTAAACTTATTATATCCGATGGTGTGAAGGTTATTGATAAACATGATCAGGGTGACGACTATGTCAATCGCAACACTAAGTCGGTAAATCTTGACGATTTTATGAATGACCTATTGTTGCAACTGGATGTAGGATACCACGGATTTCATGTCATCTATGCAGCACGTTAGTCTAATCCTTGACCTCGCTGGATGGAGTTATCAATACTAGACCAGCTCACGACTGAGATCGCCTGGGGCTCCATTTGGACCAGGCCCGGACTAGAACTAAAACAGAGAAGCTTGATAGTGATTGCGTTGCTCACGGCACAGGGAAAAGAAGCTGAGGTTGGTGAGCATTGCTGTACGTATCCTTGTGATGACTGATAACCACTCTAGTTAACTGGGCATCTAAGGTTTGATGCACGCTAAAATGGTCTGATATACCTTATTCACAGAAACGGCAGAGGAGCTGCTACCAATGGCTGTACAGAACTCGAGATACAGGAAACAATGCTTCAAACTGCCGTTTATTGTGGTATCCCGACCGGAGTCTCCATGTTCCGAGTAGCAGATAGCGTTATCAAACAGTTGAAGGAAGAAGGCGTCTTGAAAGCATAAAGAATTCAGGGGCGATTAATACTCGTTGCGGGTCAAGGCACGGCGAAAATGGTCGCTAAAACTGAGACAGTCTATTCACATGTTGAGTTCTGATTAGCTACAAAACCGAGATTTTGAAAAGATGTATGAGCAATCAAACTCGAAGAGACAAATCCGTGATCAACGACAGATATTGACTAGTCACGTCGCTTGTCAGACTTGGCCCCCGAAAGCGTATTGAGTTCAGTGGCAAGACGGTCATACTCCTCATAATTTTGAGATGCTTGCTTTTTGAGAGTATCTGAACTGAAATCAGACTAAAAACGAGCAATAGCGTGGTACGTACCATAATCTCGCTCTTTTGCAGCGAGCTTCTGTTTCAATTCCGCAAGTTCCTTGCTAGCTTCAACTGGCTTGACAACACTCTTCTGCAGGTACAAGATGGGTAAACTAAGCGTTCAAAAGCTTGAAACCACAGACTTGTTTCAGTTTAGCATATTCCTCTTGTGTACGAATAAGCTCCGTAGAGAGATGGAAAGTGCGGGTAAGGACAAGGGAGAGAAAAAGACAGAAGCCGGTGAGGTAAACGTTGCGTTGCGCGCTTCATGGAAGATTGAGACCGAGAAGCGATAAAAACGGTAAGGACATACTAGAACTTTCTTGCATGGATATTCGAGTCTGCTCTCATATCTGGGACACCAACTTTACCAGACTTGATCAAATCTGACTCTTCATTGATCCTAAACATGCGCTGAAGTGCATCTGCGAATAAAACAGCGACGAATCTAGACGAGCATTAATGGAAGTCAGCAGACGCGAATGATTCGTACATGAACGATATTTTCAGAGCATAGGCGATTTTCGCTACAATGGCAGAAGTGGAAAGAAATGAGAAAATGCGCCTGCGAGCACTGAATGGGATGGGGGCGACGAGAGCACAAAATGTCAACATCTGGCAAACAGGGGTGAGCGTTGGGTATCTTGTCGAGATGCTTCAAAGGCAGACCTCCGCAGCGAGGAGGAAAAAAGTGAGAGTATAGCTAGGATAAAACTAAGTCGTCTGAAAGTCAAGGATTATAAAATACACACTAGATGGTCATCTTGCAGGAATTCGAAGAAGTGTTGAGTACTATAAAATCTAACAGAGACTGCCACGATTCCCGACGTCATGTCCACGTGATAACACCAACTACATTTTTGATGTCAAAGTTTACGCTTCCAGTTTACATGGCAAGACCCTGGTCACCACTGGCTATCTGTTGATCGGCTGGCATTGGATTTGCATGATAAGTTGTCTGCGGCCTCTCGTCAGTTCCATTCGTATACAAGTCAGGGTGCCGTTGTAGTCAGTTTGATGGGAATGACTCATCTGATAGTGAACCATCAGCATTCATTTGTTTTATCTATGCGAACAACATACTCCCAACACACTGCATCTGCTCTTCTCCGCGCGTCTGATATATGGCCACACCTTCTGCATAAAGGGGATTTCCATCCTTTGCTCAAGTTGCAAGGCCTTTTTGACCAGATCTTGTGCAATGTCTCGTCCCTGGACCCAGGAATGTCGAAGAAGAGAGCTGGTTCCCCACTTCCTCAGGCTCCGGGACAAAAGAAACAAAAGAATGATCAATCTTTGATTAGTAGCTCGAAGGAACAGGTGTTCGATTCTAAGTCCTCCCTTCTTGATGTCGCAGTGAAATTACCGACTTGGCGACACACATTCGCTCTGCGTTATACTTTGAACACCGGCGAGACATCTCTGACATCTTTTACCGAAATCCTGGGGATGTTGAGGACCCTCTGTGGTTCTTTGGCTGAGCCTACGACAATTGACATTGGACCATGTCAGATACTGAATCTTGAGGGAAAGCTGGTTAGTTTTTGGGCCAAAGGACGACCCGACTTCTATAATGAATGGCTTCTTCTTCCACTATCAGCACATGAGAAAGATTATCCCATTGTTCTTCAGAGTTGTTACGAGTTGCAGCAAATACATAAGGTGAAAATCGAAGCTCACATGAAAGTTATCATCCTTCCAGGAGGCTCTCACAACAGCAATGAATCGGGACTGCCCTTCGAAATGCAACTTCAAATTGCAGTGTCTATAGACCATCCTTCAAGCTTCAACTTATTGGATCGTCAAATGCCCAAGAAACGAGCAGATGTTGTTCGAGAAAATCAAAGAAAATTGTGTTACTTCCTATACGGTCAAACTTTCGACTCGGAAAATATACCCCATAACATAGATATACCCTTTTTCTATTCGATCCTCACTTCTCCTCCTCAAGCACTATCACGGCTTGCCGATGCTGCAATGCAGCCTGATGCTCTCCTCCCCACGCTCCTACCTTATCAACGAAGAAGCGTAGCTTGGTTGCTCTCCCGCGAGGGGAAGGAGGTGAGCTCTGAGGGTTTCATCGTACCGAGGACAGACGAGGCCGATTATTCATTTTGGGACTCAATCCAAGAAGGGAATAATACGTTTGCTTACAATCGACTTGCGAGAATGATTTCTGATAAGAAGGATACCATAGAGCGATCGTTTGGTGGTATACTCGCAGAAGAGCCTGGTCTTGGGAAGACATTGGAAATTGTGGCTCTCACCCTTCTCAATCCTGCGCCTGAAGATCGCACTCCAAGGATGATCCGTTGGGATCCGGTGGCTGGACTGAATGTCAAGGCAGTCAAGGCACGCCTAGCTAACCACACTGCGCTTGATCCATTCACTAATTTGTGTTTTCAGACATCCCTCATTGTCACTCCATCGTCGTTGGCAGGACAATGGGTTGATGAGATACATACTCATGCCCCGTCCCTGAAAGTGCTCGTCTATGAGGGCTGGTCAAAGGTTGCAGTTCCAATATCGAATTCGCCTGAGGAGAAAGAACGCACACGAAAGCTTCTCAAGAGGACAAGAAACCTGGGTTCGGCGATCGAGGAGAAGACGGCAAACGTACGTTCCAAAAAGGGCAGGGGCAAGATAAGGCATGACGATGACAGGGATATGACGGAAGAATCAAATGAGATAAAAACGGTTGATGTCGACAAGGAGGGGGGCTTTCTCAGTTGGTGCGATTATGTGCAAGGTTTTGATATTGTCGTTACCACCTTCGCAATCTTGCGCTCTGACTTCAATGTTGCTCGTGCCGCAATCGAACGTCCAAGACGAGAGGACGTGTCTTACGCTAATGTAGAGCGGCCGAGGAGTCCATTGGTGATGGTTGAATGGATGAGGGTCGTGATGGACGAGGTGCAGATGGTTGGAGGTGGAAAGACAGAGTGAGTCAAGACATTCTCCTCCCAAGAGTCTATATCTCACCTATCTCAGAGACATGGTTTCTCTCATTCCAAGACTGGCCTCCTTCGCTGTCTCAGGAACACCTGCTCGCTCACATGTATCCGATTTGAAACATGTCCTCAAGTAAATGGTTATTAAACACTTACAATGTTTGTATTGTTGATTATTCTAAGATTTCTGCGGGTCGACAATGTGGTTGGTGGACCACAAATGTGGAAGGAACTTCTCCAGCCATACAATGCCACAGATTTTGCGGCGTTCTTTAAGAAGTACTCAATAAGGTTCATTATTCATAGTTGGGTAATCGTAATCATTACAGAGAAGCTGACCTAGCGATATAGGACTGTCAAGGCCGACGTAAAGGATGAACTCACTATTCCGCAACAAACACGCTATGTTGTAGGTGTAGAGCTAGGGCCTGTAGAGCGAGAGGCAAGTCATCAAATTGCTTATTAATGTCTGGTAACTGATATCTTGTAGGTTTACAATCAAATGCTTCAAAAGATATCAAATGAGTTGGGATTGAACGCTCATGGAATTGCTGCTTCGGCTGGATGGCAAGTTGATGCTTCCTACCTTCGAAGTTCCCTTCGTAAGCTTCGCGCCTTGTGCACTCATCCTCAGGCATGCATATCGCTCGTCAAGTCAATAAAAGTAACTGACTTGGCTTGAGCAGGTAGGACAGCTGCAGCGGCAAGGTGATAAGCCCATGAAAACACTAAAAAGCATGCAAGATGTCCTAGAAGATCTGAAGGACAAGAACTGGAGATCAATCATAGATGATTCCAAGGCAAAGGTATAACAATACTTCCCTTTGGAATTATTTCTGACAGTTTACAGATACAAGGATTGTGTGATTTGGCTGAGTATCAGCAACAGACACAAGATCCCAATCGACATCATACAGCCCTGCAAACACTTCAGAATGCTGAAGGAGATATCAATCAATTGATCGAAGAACTCGAGAATGCTATCCGACGGTATAGTGGGAAAGGAAAGGTTTCGAAAACTTCTGTTGGTTCGGACGCACTGAACAATGGAACAACTTCTCACAACAAGGAGAATGAGCATGAGACCTCGCCTCACGAAGAAGAAACAACGATTCCTGAAGACGAGCAGGCTGTCAGACGTCGGTCATTAAATCAACGTCTAAGGGAAACAAGGCTTGTATTGCATCGTATCAAGTTCCTCCAGGGCGATATATATCATGTGTTGGATAATCAACATTCATCGGAAGAATCATATGGGGTGGCAAATGAGATCCGGAGAGAACTCTTGAAGGGCTCGTTACTTTCATCCAATGATTGCAAGTCACAGCTGATAAAGACATGAGCAGGTCCAGAGGAGGAGGCGCTTCGTTTGATGATATCTCTTAGTGTTACTAAAACTCGAAAGGAACAAGAGAGTGTCACTGAGGACGACCTCTTTATCCAAGTGCCTTACCTCCCCAGAGGCTGTAAATCACACGATTCCGTTGATCTGGTAAGCAGCCATTCTTTTATTCATTGGATGTTTCATGACTATCGTTGATGTAGCGCGACGAGGCCGATTCGATCATAAACAATACACTCAATAAACAATCCGCCCTTCTCTGGGAATGGAGAACACATATCATTCAACTGCTTTCGCAAGAAATGAACGGTAACAAACACGAGGCAGATGGACAAGAATACCAGCGGACTTTGGAGAGTCAGGGTGAGGCGGAAGTTTACCTGCAGCTATATGCGGCTCTTCTCGCTGATCGCCGAGAGGCACTGCTTCACGAACGAACTCTTCTGGACTTACTTAACGTTCGTGAAAAGAAATTACGCCAGACTGTAGCTGCCATGAAGGCAGCGACTATGTTGGAGGAGCTTACCTCCTCCGATGGACCGGAGATATCGAACGTAATTCTGCAGCCTGAGGATGAAATCACTCGTACGGAGCTGTCTGCACGAAGAAAAGCGATTTTGCAGGAACTAGGGGACAAATCTCTACGCACCGTATGGTATATTCAACTGGTCTTGTATGGTAAGGCTCAGATCCCATCTTAGACTGCAAATAGCTTGCATGGTATTGCTTCCTCGCCTAGGAAGGATCCAGAAAAGATTTGGGCTAAGAACGCAGCTAATCAGCTGAGGCATCTCATCACTGAACAAGGTAGGCTCCCTCTATTTTTTCTTGTTATGTATTAAATTGGCTAGAATCGCTTCATGAGAAACTCGACGCCGACCTCATGTTCTTGCGGAAAGTATTCAATCATAGGATCGTCTATTTTAGACAGCTTCAAGAAATTTCTGATTCTGTGATTCCAGCAAAATGGGAAGGATCTATAGATGATGTGATCAGGGACAAGACTGATACACAACAGACACTAGATGTGAGGATCAGAGCAGGGCTATCAAAACAGAAATATTTGTCCGATCTTGTGCAGAGTGAGGGTGATGATGACGAGGAAATATGTATCTTATGCAAGTGTGAATTCGTTCGTGGGTTTATCACATCATGGTTTGTTCTTGAACCACATTCTTGTCTGTTTTGTTCGCTAACTCTTCTCCATAGCGCCCATATCTTTTGCCAGGCAAGTATCACTGCAGGTTACTGTCTCTTCCATCTCATGTATCTCTAGAATTGTATGCAAGCCTGGATGGCAGAGAGAGATGGGAAGACATGCCCGATATGCAGGTATGTCCATACACTGTGTTAGATTCTCAACGACTACCTCTTGGATGCTATGTAGATCCAAGATCAATAACAACACCTTGCAAAAATTTACTGTCAGACTAAAGCCTGTAGCAGAAGCCAAGTCAAGGATTCACAGTAAGCTAAATGAACCCAACATTCAATCCCATCGAGTGGTTATCTATAATACCCTTTGTATGACTATTCGTTTTCTGATTGACGCTCAGCATCTGACATTCAGTCTAGGCCCAGAGGTCCTTGAAGCAATACGACAAGTTCAAATCTTGGGCGACTTTGGCAGTAAGATCCAGACTCTTGTTAAGCACCTTTTATACTTGCAAGTCAATGACCCTGGGTCAAAAAGCATCGTGTTTTCAGCTTGGGCAGACTCTCTTCACAGTACGTCTTTTGTTCTGCTTTCTCTAATCTTGACCCCGAATTTTATAGTTGTACATGTTGCTCTGTCTCTCAATGGTATTGGTTCGCTACTTATTTGGAAAATCCACGGCTCAGCTACGTGTCAGGCATCCGATCTTTGCGCATAGATCAGATTTCAAAAGGAAATAACGCTGCGAAAATATTCAGAAAAGATCCGGGTATTTCTGTGCTGCTTCTTCATGGGTAAGTTCAATTGTTAGGCCACCCTCAAGTTCCATGGATGTCAAATGACTTGGATGATACAGTGAACGCGAAAATGCGGGGCTTAATTTGACTTGCGCCTCTCGGGTCTTCCTCCTTGAGAGTGTTGTGCACCACGGATTCGAGCTTCAGGCTATTGCCCGCATTGACCGCCTAGGGCAATCCCGTCCAACCGAAGGTTGGTAGTTCAGGAACGAATTGGGATCAAGTATTCATTTCATCCACTCATCTACGATAGTTTATTGTTACTATGCCGAGAACACCGTGGAACGGAATATTCTTGACCTTGCGGCACGTCAGAATGCATCGTTGTACACGAAAGAGAATGCGGTTGGTATACTTGACGTGTCCAGATTTGAGCTGGATGATTCGCAGAAAGTGATTGACTCTCCAACGACGAAGAAAAGGGGAGATTTCATCTTTCGGTAAGTTGTATAATCTCCGCTTATTTGTTCGCGTCCTGATAGCTGTTTAGGGTTGATGACATGCTAGCGATTCTGTTCCCCCACATGTACGAGGACATTGGATATCTCGTTTCTGATGAAGTCTCAGCCAACGATAACGCTGATATCCATGTGGGATCTGGCATTGAAGTGCGGTTGAGTGGATCCCATGTTAGACATGTGAATGCTGTTGCTGGACCGTCGTCCTGTACGTAGGTGTAGATTTTACACATTACATGAGTCCCAAATTAGAGGTGTGAAAGCCGATAGAGGAACCACCACTCATTCATTCTTGATGCCAAGTGCATTCAGAATTTTCTGTCAAACTTTGCATTTTTTTATTCATCAATTTATTACACGGAACTCGGTGGTAGACCGTGGTAACCGAAACTTTGCATTGCTGTGTGAATTAGACACCGCTGGTTATGCAATCTCTCAATTTTTTTGGAAATGGAAAAGCCGCAGCTTGGAAATGTACCGCAGCGAAAGGACACTGCATCTTGTATAGCCATGGGAGTACTTTAATTAAACTTCTGGCAATGTATACAGATCATGATTCTTGGGCCAAGTACAGAGTATAGCTCGAAGCCAACTAACAAACGTCCAACTGAAAGTCTCCCTCGTGAAAAACCGATAATGATCAATGATTTCAGGTTGCCAGTGGCAGGTACTGAGATTCAAAACAGTGAGATTCGGTATTTGCATGTGCTGCGGATAGCTCCCGCAGCGCAACACAGCCTAACGGGGGCTTGTGACCCACGGCACCAAATTGGTCATACCGATCTAATTTAATGGATGTATAAGTTACGCCGAAAATCTCGCCACCTTTTCACCCTCCCTTCACACCAGAAAATGCCTGCGACACCTGCAGTTCCAGGACTTTTTCTATGCTTCTCAGCAATGGTCCTTCTCGTATTCGTATGTACATAGATGTTTGGGCTCCACTATTTTCGGTCTTATCTATCGTCGCCCAACGGCAGGTCTCCGTTTCCTCTCCAACTTGGGAGGTAATTTCGTTCTTGGATGTGAGCATCGGAAGTGACCAAATTCATTACGGAGTCTTTGGGTTCACAGGGTCTACTCCAGCTATTGGATACCTGTTTGGGTAAGTCATTTGGTATTGCACGTGTCTATTTCTAACGCTTAGGAAAAAAAAAACAAACAGCGATGATCGACTGGACACAACCCTTCTGCATAACCTGACAAAGACACTGATACTACATCCAGTTGGTCAGTCACTTCATCCCCGATGACTGATACCTCTGTCCTGACGAACTGCAGCTGCTGGACTTTCTGGTATTGCTATGATGTTTGGTGTCTGTGGTTCCGCCTCCCGCACACGGGTTGGTACTGTCTTCATGACTCTTGTTGCTGGCCTTGCTACCCTGACTGCCCTTGTCGCATGGGTGATTGATATGGTACTCTTCGGTATTGCACGGAATCACTTCAGGGAACTTGGCAGACCAGCACAATACGGTAATGCCAACTGGCTCACGCTTGGTGCACTCGTAGCCCTATTGTTAGGGTTTTGTGCATCAGCATGTGGAGTTTTCGGCAGATATGGAAAGCGAAGATGATCTGTTTCCTAGATGATTATATTTTTTGAGAGAATTCACGATTTTACCTACGACCCTACCTACATTTGCGAATTGCCGAACTATGAATGCTGTATCTTGAATTTTTGTAGTAGTACTATGATGTTGTGTAGTATCTTGTACCCTGCCGATACGTCTATAATACTTACGTGATTCCGAATCTCTCCTCAATTTCAGCATTACTATACAGGTCTTACAATGGACGTCGCCCACGGCCAGGATTTGCAGGGGCTTTCCGTTTCTTGAACAGACCAGACGGTTGTTCAAGAGTGCTAGACTCATCGACTTCAGCCTTGATGGTCGATGGAGGATTTTCCTCGGATTTTATCACAGTCTCTTTGTCCATGAGTCCCAAGACTGGTGCATTTTGTGAAGGTTGTTCGACCGGAGCAACAGTAGTATCCTCTTCCTTGATGGGCTGGGTCCACACGACTTTCGCCCAACGCGAAGCCTGTGGTTGTGTCTCCTCAGTCGTAGACTGGGAATCGACTCCTTCTGTTTTAGGGATGGAAGATGAAGATACGGATGAGTTTTTTCCTTTGAGAGAGATGGCAGTCCATTTAGGAAGTTCAGTGTTGGAAGAACCGGAGACTGGAGTCGTAAGTAAGGGCACTTCAGCTGCAGTAGTTTCTTCCTTTTTCTTTAATTTAATCGGTATAACGCCTGGGTCATAAATGTCTCCCAGTCCGACGACTGCGGTTTTCTTGCGAAGTTTGAATGCCCGGATATCAACCTCCGGATGTGATTCTGCAGCCCGTTTAGAGGTGGACTCGGTCAAAGAAATAGGATATGTGCCGTGGGCGCAGTCAACAGGTTTGACGTCCTTTTCTTCGTCACCAGATTGAGTGTGCGTGGGTTCGACTACCTGCCATTCTCCGACAAGACCCTGAGACTTCTGGATTTGCATTTTTTCCGCATCTGGGTCTGTATATCCTAGTTGGGCTGCTGTCGAATAATTTGCAAATGGATTGGACGGTTTGGTAGCAGGCTTGCGTGGGGTAGTGGAAGAGGAAGCAACGGGTGTACTACTGGCTTTTGCATGGCCCAGGCTGAGGTCCTGAGCAAATGCTGCTTGAGCTGCCTAGTGATGAGTGAATATCCAAGAGACATGTTGGGTAGATAGACACTGTACCTGCTCTACACGTGCCATCTCCCGTTTTTCCTCTTCCTGGTCTTTCTTCCTTTTCTCCCCCGTTTTGTAAATTCCTCGTATGAATCGTTCGACATTGCCCTTGTGCCGAAGACCATTCTCATGGTGTTGCCTGGAAGGTGCATCGTCTGCAATATAGATTTCGCAGTATTTGCAAAAGTATCTCTTCTTGGAGACCCAGTACTCGCTCATAGATAGTGACTTGATACGTCACTCCATTTAACCAAGTAACGCATGTAACACGTATTTATTAGGCAATCTGAGATTATCTTTCCACCATGACCACATCACCTCAGAGAAATAAAAAACTACAGCGACGTTACTCGTCTGGTAGCCAGGACGCAGTCCTCGCATCGCTCACGAACCGTCAACATTGGAAGAAAATGAATGAAGATAATCTCTATCCATTTCCTTCGGTGTCGCTCGGCAAACGAGCTGACCAGAATTCTTCACTTGCTGTGTCAGAATCACGGCCTCTGCATATATATGACCGTATTTATCTTAGAGATGGATTAGAATCAGGTGCAGAGGCTCATTGGAGGAAAGAACCGGTTCGCAGGGGCCGTTCAACTTCAGTTTCAGATGTACCGACAAATGGCGATATTCCAGACCACCTGAGACTCCGAGCAAGATATCATAGTCCTCCAACTGCGTATGCATCTTTGCCAGCAACGCCTACCGAATCATATGGTAGTAATAATATATCTATCTACCCAACTGCTCCACCCACGCCTTTACTTGAGCCTCCGCCTCCGCCTCCACGACGACGACGTGTATCAGGCGATAGCAATGTATATGAACCAACACCACCTTTTTCGCTATGGGATTATCTCAGAGAGGAAATTCTGGCAACAGACTTTGACTCTCACCAGGAATTGAAGTGGGAACGTGTCAGTAACTTTTTGAACATACCTTTGGCTATGGAAAAGGCATGTCTCTTCGTGCATATGGCTCGCCATACATGCTCACGGATAACCCCTAGATCATTGGCTTTGGGTTCATCCTATGTTTGGATAGCTTTCTCTACACTTTTACCATACTACCCATTCGCTTCTGTCTCGCATTCATTCGCCTTCTAGCTAATCTATTTCAACGATCTGCGCCTCCTCTCCCTCCATCTCAGAAGGCTGATATTCTTCGAGCGCTTCTACTTGTCACATCACTGTTTATTTTAAATCCTTTAACGGATGCAAGCAAAATTTATCATACGGTTCGAGGGCAAGACACGATTAAACTATATGTCATCTTCAATGCTCTCGAGGTACGGAGCTTAAGTTTATGCGGTAGAATTTATCGACTAATCAAAGGCTTCTAGATTGCAGACAGACTTTGTGCTTCCATAGGACAGGACATTCTCGACTGCTTATTCTCCCGTTCAACACTCGAGCCTTTATCTCACAGAGTTCCACTTACTGCCACCACAATTACACCTTTCTTATATTTTCTCCTTGCTGTTATGTATACTGGTACGTCGCCATGATTATACACTGTTTTATCGCAGCTGAAGTTCTTCAAGTTGCACACGCTCTAGTCATGGTATACCAACTTATTTCCCTTAATGTCGCTGTTAATTCCTACGACCACGCTCTCTTGACGCTTCTGGTATCCAATCAGTTCGTCGAAATCAAGGGGAGCGTTTTCAAAAAGTTTGAAAAAGACAATCTCTTCCAAATAACCTGTGCAGGTAGGGACAAAGTCGTGCTTCGCTCGGAAATCCTCCTGATCTAGTACTGTGTACCTAGATATTGTTGAACGCTTTACCCTTGCGTTAATGCTCGGAGTTGTTGCTTTTCGGAACCTCATCGAATTAAGCGGATCAGAATTTGACTTTTCCAGTGGGTTCGTCTTGCCAAAAAGCTTTGGTTGGTTCAGAGGAAACAACGTCCTTTGGACAATTTCTTATGTGTGTCTGAAACTTCATTCCTGACTCACTCTAACAGTCCCTCGTTCATAGCCTGTACTCACAGTGATGTCCTCGGAAATGCTTGTTGACTGGCTCAAGCACGCATTCATCACTAAGTTCAACCATATCAGGCCTTCAGTATATGAGCGCTACACAGACGTCTTGTGTCGTGATCTGGCTAGTGGTAGCGCTGTCGGTAGGAGAGGCGCCAGAAAGGTAATTCGTGATCCACCCCTTGCTTCATTTTCTGCTCATCCCATGAATAGCATTCGTATGTTGACCAGTCACCCCTCGTCGCTCGTCGGTTAGGGTTTGCCTCATTACCCCTAGCAGTTTTGGTTACTCTCGTCGGATCCCAGTCTATCAGCCTCATGTTTTCGGACAAAGAAACACTCTCATTCTCGTTCTGGCGCCTCCTTTCCATATACAATCTTGATTTTAACACATTCTCCTTGTCTTTTCAGAGCGCCAACGCTATCGAATATGCTACATTGGGGATCATGGCTATTTTATTTTGGCTCTGGTATGCCCATCCTCGCTGATGCACCGTTAGTCCTCATAGTCACCCAACCAGCTTTGTGGTCATTAAGACTATACTCGGTGTGAACTTGATTACCTATGCAACACGGCGACAGGCAGGCATGGAAGAGCGAGGAGCTGCGGACGCTGTGAATGACTTCGGTAGAGACCCCATCGGGGAAGGGGGCGATGAAAGGGTATATACCATATCCGCCCGTCCGGTATCCTTTGCTGAAGTTTCGGTAGATATACAACAAGAATCTGAAGAAATATGTCGATGATAGTTTGGACGATGCTCCTCGACTTTCCGACATGGGAGAGAATAAACCAGGACAAGGGTTGAACAAGAAGGAGAGATTGAAATTAGAGGATTTGACGAGGTATACGATGGTGAAGCGGATTTGGTGAATCATTGTTGAGTGCCCTCGGTGTCATGATGAAAGATACAGCAACTTTTGAGCTGGTTTCCTTGCAACGGGACGAACGATGATGTCGCATACCATGGTTGAAGGCTCTCCAGATATCAAGTTGACAAAGATGGTGGTTCATATATCTAGATACTCACATCCCTGTATATCTTCACAGTATTAGTGGATACAACGTGTACGTTACATCATCAAACCCTCGGTGTGATGTGATCAGCAACTCAATGGATGATTCCTGAATTGACGGTACATCGTTTTTTTCCACTTTTGCTGGGAGATTTTTTGGGTCTTGAGCACGGAAACTGAGGAAAGTACTGACAAGGTTGTTTGTAGTACTATAAGCCGCTGTAATAGCGCAACCTTCAACCTTGTGGTTTCAATCATCAATCCGTAAATATGAAAACGGACCCACTGTAAATTAAAAAAATGTGTCGAGTAAAGTAGTCTAACCCATTTGATCCCCTCGATCCGTAATCGTGTTCGATGATGATGGCAGTATATTTGCAAGGACTAGTTCTATAGTAATGGCAGAACTGTATGGGACCATGATCATAAAGGAAGGGTCGGCGGCATCAAAAGAGAAATGTTACTGTCAATATCCTAATGTCATCGAGCGCCCGAGTACATAAAAACCTCTACTGATACGTCCAAATTCACGGCGGAATGCCGATTTCTCCACGACCGACCCATCTTATTAGGTGCCTTGCAGTTTTCCTCCTCGAGATACTCAAAAATCGTCGCAAATATGGAAAACCTTTCAGAAATGCTACCAAGGCAAGTCCTTCAATGCCAAACAGCTCAAGTAGGTGTGCATCCGGCTTATGATCGACCTCATGTGGTCCCTCAGAACTCGGACACTCCACTAGGTGTCAATAGCAGGAATCCAGTTGACTCAGTTGAAGTTATGTTATGCGACAAAACAAACATTGCGCTATTAGACGTGGAGTCTCTGAGGGCTCAGAACGCGGAGCAGCAAATATCGCAACTCCCTAATGAACTTTTACGTCAAATTTTCATGATGGGTGTCCTTCCACCTCATGCAGCGATTTATCCTGCCCTCCTTAGAAAATTTTGTGATGTAAAAAGATACTTGGGTCAAGTCTGTTACCGATGGCGAGCGGTTGCGCTCAATTGTCCGGAAATGTGGTGCAATGCCGTGGATCTATCTACGGGAATTTGGTGGATCGAAGAGGTCTTGAAGCGTAGTCAGGGTCGACCGCTTACTGTTTTCATGCCACAAGGAACGAAGGAAGAGAACTTTTCCCTTGTTGCACAAACGAACCGAATCCAACGCTTTTTTGCGAACGTCCAACAGCCACACCTTGCGAGTCAGGTCTTGGGCCATCTACGTGACCTTCATGGTTTAGAGGAACTGCAGCTTGTCACATGTAGCTGCTCTCGTTCCCGTTTGAAGGAGAGCCTGAGGGGCTGGTCAAAAGACACTTCTATGCCCGGATGTCTATCATCGCTTCGTTCTTTGTATCTGACAGGACCCCCTATCCCTCTTCCGGCACACTTGATGTTAACATTGACTTCCCTGTATGTTGGGCATTCGTGGGGATCTAGAACCTCTTCTGAATGGCTATCCTCCCTGTGCAACTTCCCTAATCTCGAGGAGCTGTCTTTGATCAATTGCATTAGACGGGATAATCTCCTATTGCCGTCGTCTGACGTCAAAGATTACGACACTTATCTCTCGTCTCACCTCACTCATTTACCGCGACTTCGAGAACTTGAGCTTAAAGGTAGCTATTTTTCATGTGGGGATGTGTTTCGGGGTCTCGTCATCCCTCCTACATGTGTCCTACGGATGGCAACCTACGACACCAGAGTCGGACCTTCCCTTGATGCTGTGGTTGAGTTCCTTAAAGCCGACTCATTGCGATATGAAAAGCGTTTTCCTTCTTTTCATAACCGGTCGCTTTCTTTTAAAGCTACTTCTACTCAGCTCTATCTGCAGGTTTCCGAGGAAGGCGTGATTAAATTGGACATCCATCTGAAATTTGATGATAGTTATTACCAGGAGCTTGATACAGCGGCACTCACAGTGAAAGAGCTTTTGTCAGCTGCTGTTCTTCGGTTTCGGTCTCAGGGTGGATTCTCATCTTTAACCTTTTCTTTGGCAAAGTTATTAACGTCGAGCCCACGATTCAATCATTGGCTTCATCTCGTGAAAATCCCGCTATCTCTGCTTCAAGAAATCTATGCTCTGCGACTGCAAGAGGCCACGACGATATACGAGTTCTTGAAGTTGACGACTGATTCATATTGTGTGGGATTGGGGATGACTCTCGACAAGGGGGTCACGGACACCGCTTTATTACCTTATCCCCGGCTTAAACAAATAGCCTTTACTCACATTGATTTCAACGAGCAAGCAGGTCCAGCTATTTTGCAACAGATTGTCTCGTTTATCCTCAGACATCCCAAGATAAACCTTGTTCGATTTATTCAATGCAAGCATGTAGGTGCAGTACAGGAGAAGGTCAGTGATTTGGGCGTAGAAGTTACCGTAGATTGATTGTTGGTAAGTGTAATCATAATCATCTGCTAAGAACACTTTTGTTTGGCAATACACAAGGCTCACAGTACATGACGTAGTAGCAGATTGATTCATCTACTGACTGAATCCTGTGATACCATTGAAGTTGGTGATTTTACCTTATAGTGTCATTATCAAGAAAGAGCGCTTGGAAAAGGATCGGTGTATCTTACCTGCAGATCCACCAGAAACTTTGAGGTTGGACCAGTTCCAGGTTCCTGAACAAGTATAATGAAATCAGAAAGTTCGTCCTGACCGGAAGACTCGGCTCCATACCTGTGCAAGAGCCGACGCCACAATTAACGGCCACTCTTTCAGCACCACTATTGACTGTGATTGAGGTTTGAGGCGACACAAAGTTGACGGCCTACGGATATGAAAACACTTAAGTAAAGCAGGTCGAGAGAACATAGATACAACCTACAGAAAGCAACACGCCACTACCGGGAGTACCAATAGTAGATGGATAGCTCTGGTATCGGATTTCTTAAATGTGAGTAGAGTAAAAATTTTGAAGAACTCGAACCTGGTCAATGATGACACCGAATCGTTTACAACCGGTAGCAGTGTTACCCTACATTTCGTTGAAGTCAGATTGTCGGATCACAGGCTAAACAGTTGATTGAGGGCTCACAGAGTATGTAATGTTTGTGACAGTACTTCCACTGGCGGCTGCGTCAGTCTTGATGCGCAGAGCTTGGTCACTGAAGGTATGGTCAATCAATGCCATGCAAAGTCATATGAATCTATATTACTTGTTCGTGATTGTATTGCCAGTGATAGTAATTCCGTTGACAGTCACGCCAGAATTTATGGATCCCTGAGTAATATTGTCATCAAAGGCACCATTCAGAAAGGAAAAAAAATTACGACAGAAATTCCATGACCACCGGAACAGTGATTGTTCTTGAAAACAATGTTAGAACCACGGTTGATAGCGAGACAGTCATCCTATATCTGGTCAGCCAACATTCCATGCTTCAGAAAAATTGATCCTGAACCTGGTTCATAATAACACTATTTTGAATGGTGAGGTCTTCGGTGCTTGCATCGAAGCCATCAGTGTTATGACCTGCAGCAAGTCCGTTACTGTTGGAATTTGGCTGGTCACCGAGAGCTGTGAAGTGATCCGTGAACGAGAGTGGCCAACGAAGTTATGATCTCAACGTACAATTATCAATTGTCAGTCCGTCCATAACAAGAGGGGCAGGATTAGAAACAGAGTAGGTCCTGGCAGGCGAGTTGAGTACTTTGACATTCTAATTCGTATGATGAGTACATAGAACACATATCTGATTAACAGGGTGAGAGCCTACGGAGAACGTTCCAGACATTGAGATCCTGGAAAATCAAGTTATCATCAAACTTGAGCTTGAAGTGAACAATACAAACTTCATCATTGGAGCTGGTTTAGTCACGCCACCGTTACCTCCCAAACCATCCTTGTAGAGCAAGTCGTCAAGAGAGAACTATCACAGCTTCAGAATAGTATTTCTTACCCAGTACAGAGGTCCATTTCCATTAAATGTGTGACCATTTCCGTTGACTATCATCAATCAGATCTTGAACTATGGGTAGCCTACGACGAGCTTACACGTGATTGATTTGCCACTGCCATTTCCTCAGCAACAGTTTGTTGAACAGTAAGAAGTGCCTTACCTGACTTGGAAAAGGGGACCTGCCCAATTCTGATGTGCGAAAGTGATGTCCCCGACTGACGTCGAATAAGTATTCTGATTGGTAAATGAGTTCAAAGACCATACGTATATTGACTTGGGTGTTGTCAAGAAGTTTCAGCAACAAAGTTTCACCAGCTGGGACTTGGAAACTGTTGACGTTAACAGTCGTACAGGCTACAGCAGCTGTGACGTCTAGGTGGGATGCAATCAGAATGCAGTCATTCAGCAGAAGTTCAAAAGGGTCTATACCAGCCATCGAATTAATGGTTCCAGTGCAGTCACTGGAGGCATATCCAGAAACAGCAAGCACAAGAAGACTCAGAAATGCTTTCCACATCGCAAGTGTGAATGGGGCGCTGGGTAGTCTCAAAATCCTAGATCTCCGTACTTATGAGATTGAGTGACAGCCCCGCGTAGGTTTGCTTCACACGGCCACGGAAAATCAAGTACCAGGTGTGAAATTCTTCGCTGGAGAGATTGATGAGTGGGAGGGATGACTGACCTTTAAATTCCAAAAAAAGCACTGTTGCCATTGTCAGCGAGAATGTCACTCTAGAAGTAGATCTCGCAGTCCAATAATCAATGCTGGCATTCTGTTCAGATCAATACACTAGCCGGAATTTCATATTTTGACCGAAGATTAAGCGTGAACATTTGAGCCTTCGTGAATTAATCGGAGATCGCTCCTTGCGGACCGCTTGGCATCCGCATGTTGAAAGAATACACAAAGAAGAGCATGTTATTCATAGAGCATACTTCATAAGGAGTTCATAAATAGTACTCGAGAGAACTAGGTTCAGCAGACGTCGGAAAATTCAGAACTCTGGTGTTCCAATAGGCACATGACTGCGACTGCGGGCATGCTTCAATCTACGAACAACCCTATATTCTAAACCTGGCTGATGACCTGTAAATGAAGAAGGGGAAGACGGTGAGAGGGTCCTCGTGTGATATTTGTTAGATGAGTTGGACTTGAGATCTTGTAGTGAGAAACTAGAGGAAAGCCGTCGTGATGAGAATTTTCTGTGGTGGGCTTGAGGCCCAGATAAGAGCTTGTGACTACGAGGACGTGCAAGAAGAGATGATGGTGATGGCTGCCAGGTTACCAAACTTGCCGAAGATGAAGAAAACAAATTTCCAGGACCAGAAGTGGTTGAGCATTGAACAAGAACACGGTCAATGGGATGATCCAGAGCAGTTGGACTAGAGTCATGCGGATCGGAGTTCGAGATGCTTTCACGTGAACACGTTTTAGAAAGTGACGAGGTAGAGTTTACTCCGAGTTGGGTTGGTAGCGCTTGCGATCGAAGAGGAATTGAACGATTAGGAGCAAAGTCAAGAGCCTGGCTTAGTTCCATAGGCGATGGACCGAAGGGGTCTCCCCCATTCAAGGGGTCCCACTGCTCCAGCTTTGAAAAGTCCGATCCCATGGGTGAACAAAGTTCAGATGGCATCGGACTCGAGAATGAAATCTCATCCACGGATGTCGTACTCATAGATGAGGCTTTGGCCTTGATTTTCTGGATAGATCGGGCCAAAAGGGATTTTGAGCGCTGCAAATAGGCAGGCACTAGTTTCTTGGAAGGAGGAGACGAAATGAATGTTTTGGCATGAGAACCTGAACGCGGGCCGAGGACACTGGGAAACATTAAAAGAAGGGCCAACATTGAGCGAACAGACCCACCGATTTATGACATTGGGGAACTTGAATTCTGGATTACCCATTGGAAGAGTGGGGTGAGTATTGTTAGAGACGAGAGCAGAAGATTTTATAGGGGAAGGAGTGGTGCTCGTGTACTAGGGCCCAGATGTGTGGTGACATGGAAAACGCAGAACAAAACCACCGTCAATGATGTGGACCTACCACCAGCGATATTGAATATCAAAACCGCACTTCCAAATAGGGATGTGTTTAGTTCTATCCATCAACCGACCATGTCAGAGCAAAAGATTACTATTAGAAAACGACCCCAGTCAGAGGCTGTTGTCACACAGCGCAAGTTCTTCAAGAAAACAGCACGAGGAAAGGTGATCAAAGGCGAGAACGGCGTTTCTCATCCAGTGTTTCTCCTCATGTCTTGCTAGTCCTCCGCGAACGGTATCTTCGTGATGACGTCTCCTGCGGCATTCAAAACTGCCCAGCGTGTCATTCTTCCGAGAGTGCTCTTCCTATGGCAGGCGCCCCACATCCATTGTTTCCTGGTGGTCATTTTATCCTACCAGATACAAACGTTTTCCTTTCCCAAGTACGTATTGTGAAGGATATACTCTTTCACATCCCTGAATAGAATGCACAGATGGACCTGATCGAGTCGACATTGTTTACGCCCCCAATTATCCTACTGCAAACTGTAGTGGAGGAAGTCCGACATCGGTCGTTACCACTATACAATCGTTTGAAGGCGCTCTCCAAAATGGAGGAGAAGAAAATATGTATATTTTACAATGAGTATAGATCGTACGTTTCAGTCTTAAGTCAGGAGGCCAAGTTCTCATCCGTCTCAGTGAAACTGCAATCATACGTAGGGAAAATGAAACTCCAAATGATCGGAACGACAGAGGTTTGCATCGATGACCTATGCCAGACTTCAATCTAAATCCAAGTCTAGGTATAAGAAAAGCTACAGAGTGGTACAACAGTCATCTGCCGAAAACTCGATCCCCAATCCGTGGACAAGCATCCCAAGTTCCAACTGTGGTTCTTATGACAGAAGATGCAGCAAATCGTCAGACTGCAGACAAGTCGGGCATACCAGTCATATCTGGTAGAAAAATTTTATCTTATTGTTTTCTATATGACTGATTGAACCAGTGAAGAGTTATGTGGAGGGTATGCCTCATGCTGATGCGCTTCTAGACTTACTCTCTGCAGTCGGTTCAGATGAAATTGAACCAACCAAGGCAGTTGGCGCTAGGCAACCTCTTTACCCTGAGGTGGGTCCTTTGCCGTTTATTCCATCCCGCTTATGGACCCTGTTAGTATCTGCCCACGGCTGTACTTGTTGCTGGGGTGAAAGCAGGTCAACTTCACCAAGGACATTTCAATGCCAATCAATATAACTATCTCGAGGTAAGATCGCCATACCTCAAGTATTACGAATCCCATGTCCTTTTAGGGAAGCGTCCCGGTTCCTACATTCAGTAAATCCGTCCTCCTAATCGGACGCGAGAACATGAACAGGGCAGTCAATGGCGATATTGTGGTAGTCGAAGTTTTCAATGAAAAGGAGTGGAGAGCACCAGGAGATGAGGTTGTTGATCAAGATGGTGAGTTTTATCTTTCATTGATTTCCTCTTTGTCCACAGCTCTTCCAGTTACCTTGAAGGACGATGACGTTGAGAGATCTGGCGAGGAAGGTGAATCTGACAATGACGAAGTCACAGCTCGCGAGACGCGTCATATCAAATCTGAACATGCAAGAGTATCCGCCGAAAAACAACCAACAGGTCGTGTCGTGGGTATCATTAAGCGCAACTGGCGCGCCTACGTTTGTCACATTGAAAGTGATTCCTTAACCTCCCAAAACGTCACCTCCCTTGCGCAACAAACAGTATTTGCTATCCCTGTATCAAAATCACTCCCCCGTATCCGCCTGAGGACACGACAAGCTCCGATATTGATTGGTCAGAAGATCGTGGTCACAATTGATCGTTGGGATGTCAATTCGCGATATCCGGAGGGTCATTTTGTGAGGGCACTTGGCAAGGTGGAAAGCAAGGAGGCAGAACAAGAAAGTTTGCTGTTAGAATTTGATGTGCCGTATAGGCCATTCGGGAAGGCAATTCTAGATTGTTTGCCGCCGGAGGGGGAACAATGGGTTGTGCCTCCCAAGGGTGATGATACAAATAACATCTGGAAAGATAGAGAAGATTTGAGACAACTTCTAGTTTGTAGCATTGATCCTCCAGGTACTGTCTCACTCATTGATTGCGCTATCCGTTCTCTCACTGTGGTTCAGGATGTCAGGACATTGATGATGCCCTTCATGCTCGGCTTCTTCCCTGTGGCAATATTGAAGCTGGTGTCCGTGAGTCAAATGGTGCTTTTTGTCTGTTGAGGGCTCTGAGCTGTTCAAATTAGATATTGCGGATGTGTCACACTTTGTGCATGCTGACACCCCTATGGATAAAGAAGCTTCGGACCGGGGAACAACTGTATATCTTGTAGACAAACGCATCGACATGCTACCCTCGTTATTGGGTACAAACTTATGCTCCCTTAGGCCTTTCGTGGAACGTTTAGCATTTTCCGCAATCTGGGTACAATTTTTAGACACGAAAATCTATTCACTTGCTTACATATACCTTAGGAACTGACTCCCGATGCCGATATTGTAAATGTTCGGTTTACCAAGTCAGTGATTGCCTCCAAGGTAGCTTTCACTTACGAAGAAGCTCAGATTCGCAAAGATGATCCGTATGTCACTACCTTCTCTTGAATTTCCCTTTCCTTATTTGGATTCATGATTCAGAAACCAGCGAGATGATCTTACACATTCTATTCGGCTTCTCAATTCTCTTGCAATAAAGCTCAAGGAAAAACGTCTGAAAGCTGGTGCTCTCAATCTTGCCTCACCTGATATTATGATTCATCTTGACAGCTCAGAGTCCTCTGATCCCATTGATGTAGAGCAGAAGGAGCTTCGGGAGACAAATAGCTTAGTAGAAGAGTTTATGCTTCTCGCGAATATCAGCGTCGCTGGAAAGATTCAAGAAACTTTCCCTGACACAGCCGTTCTACGGAGACATATGCCTCCTCCGAAAATAAATTTCGAAAAATTACACGATGTTTTACTCAAGAAGAAGGGCATCAATCTAGACGTATCTAGCTCAAGTGCATTGGCCGATTCGCTAGATCAATGTGTAGTAAGTTCATCTTCTGTCGTTGGAATCATCTTGAATAACAAGGGTGCAGGATCCTAAAGAGCCGGCATTTAATACTCTTGTCCGTATCATGGCAACACGTTGCATGCTCTCTGCGGAATATTTCTGTTCAGGTAGTGTACCAAGGGATACCTTTGGACACTACGGTCTCGCTACTCCTATTTACACGCACTTCACAAGTCCCATCCGTCGTTACGCAGGTCCGAAACTCATATACTCCTCCAAGGAAGAAGAACCTTCTCTCATATCATTTCTACAGATGTTCTCGCCCACAGACAACTCGCAGCATCGATTGGTTACGCACCCCTCCATCCTTCGCTTTATTCCAAAACATTCGTTGAACGTATCATGGGCGTGTTAAACCGACGTCATCGTATGGCTCAAATGGCGGGTCGTGCCAGTGTCGAATTTTACGTCAGCCTAGCTCTCAAAACGAAAGCGACGAATGGACGAGAGGTTGAAAAAGATGGTATCCAAGAAGAAGCATTCGTTATTCGTACTTTCAGGAATGGCGTGAGCGTCTTTGTGTCCAGGTGAGTTTCTATTGGAAAAAAAAAGTTTTGTTTTTGAATTCTTATGTATTGGTTATGATAGGTTGGGTCTTGAAGGACTGGTGGTCTTTAAGAGAGATCTGAAATTTGACCCTGAAAATTACATGATCACAGTTCCCGGTCCTTCTGGGGAGGTGAAAATTTCAGTATTCGACAAGGTAGTGGTCAATATTGAAGTTGAGAAGGATAAGAACACGCAAAGAGGCAAGGTCAAGATGACTCTGGTGTCTCCTATAAATTCAAATGGATTGTAATCTACTTCACCTGTGAATGAGATTGAGCAATCTGGCGATATTTCAAGTTCATGAGCTTCAAGCTTGCCAGAGACCGAGTTATGTCTAACCTGTTCTCAAGTACATTCTAATTCAACTAGATGTAGATTGCATTTTTATGGACGTTATTTAGAGTTTTCTGGAATATTTCGATCTCTTCTTCCTACCTCCGTAGCGGTAGAATACGGAAATGCATGGGATGTTTAAAAAAAAACAGGTATAACAAGCGAGGGCATAGGATGAAACAATCAAGACACTGTGGTAAAGCAGTCATAGAAAGAGCAAAAAGCCACAAAACAAATGGAAAGTATAGGATGATGAAATTAAACAAAGCCACAGACGAAATAAAATGCGAGGATAGGAATACAAATGTGGTGGAATCAAAATGCAATTAGAGCGTAGCTAAGAATGAAAGTGAAGGAATTACATGAGTCATAGTGATAAGCATAAGTCAATAGAACGAGAACGAGAATGAGAACCAGCACGAACTCGTAAACCTAGACTTCAAAGGCATCAGAGAAGACGTCTTCCTGACTCCCTTTCGGTGAAATGCCATTTGCCTCGACGTCTCTTGCATTCCTGGCCTGTTCGCGCTGCCAAATAACCTTGACCTCTTCCTCACATATATCAACTTCGGCATCTTCCTGCAGGACATTGCTGATACCCAATCCACGCAAGATCTCGTCACACCAGACACCCTCTACGAGACGCACACTTCCAGCACCACTGTTCTTCCCTGCACCAGCGAATGAAAGTGTGCGACCGAATTGTTTGCGGCCAGATCCAGCCAAGGTTCCAATAGACGTTGTTGAAGAGCAAACAAGACCGTTTCCCTCGAGGATATTCAGAAGGTCACCAAACTCACTCCGGCTGGTAGGATCGAAGACGTTAGAATCATTCCGTGTAAGGATAGTTGTGTAGTACGTGTGAAGCTGGTTCGTATCCATTGAGAACATCGACGGCTGAGTAGTGGACGACGTGGACCGTCTAGGCGAGATTGCAGTAGGTTTTCGTGGAGATGATGTACTTGACAGAGAACCCGAAAGGTTGAGACCAGTTTCTAAGCGTTTAGAGCCAAGAACGATGCTGAGAAGAACGATGCGCGCCTGGAGATTGAGGTTCTTGACTTTGGTAACCGTCTCACTATTACTGACAACGGGGGCTGATGAAGCAGACATCGCTGGTTTGGCGGATGAAGGCTTAAACGCTTTGAGAGCGGTAAGAATATGGCTGGGAGTAACGCTGACAGCGGAGAAATCGGCACTAGCGACAGTGGCCTTTTTCGAAGGTGCCACCGCAATGTCAATTGCGCCGCGGAGCACTTCAAATAGACTGCGGACATCACCAGTCATACCAGCAATCTTCTTCGTCAGGAGCGTAAGGGTGGGCATGGGAAGAAATTTGTGGGGGTCAGCCTGAGCAGAATCTAAGCGACCATTATACAGTGACTGCAGCCTGATCTGCAGGATGTCGAACAATTGGTTTGATGTGTAAGGTGCAAAGTGAACGGTCTGAACATTGAGGGAAGATAATGCTGAGGTCAAAGTGTGCGTGTTGGCAATACCGATAAGACGTATATTTGACGGAGTTTCAGCAGGTAAGGAAAATAGAGACATCAGAGCTTGAGCACTAGGGGTGATGTGATCCAACTCATCCAAAATCAAGACGCTAGCATAGTATAACATTAGAATCATTGCAGAATTGTTATCACTCTACTACGTACCATTTTGTTCGAAGGCTGGATAAAAGAGCCTCAACTGCGGCTCTGCCCTTTCCCTTCCGAGGTTTAGAGGGAGAAAAACCTTGTTTGTGGGCTGCATCAAGCTCTTCGGACATGCGTTCCCAGAGACCATCAAGGTCATTCAAGGCCATACAATTGATGAAGATGATCTTAATACCAGTAGCTTCCGGGCTCAATTCACTGAGAATGGAGTTCACAAGGGCAGTTTTACCACACCCAGGAGAGCCAGAAATGTAGAGGTTGGTAGTTGCATCATCTGCGCCCATGGCGGAATCATCCACGAAAGAATCTATAAAATTACGGATTACCCCGCGTTCAGTGTCGCGTCCGGCGATCTCGTTATCAGCACTGTTGCATGTAGCACGTAAAAGAGTGCGAGCACGGGTGTGCAAAGGGAGGGATACTGGTGTGGAGGGCGGAGTAGTAAAAGAGAATAGAGAGTCAAACATTGTGTTGACGGACGATGTGGTCGATGCAGACGCGCGCCGTTGAGCTTCTGCCCCGCAGTGTCAGTACCAAGCGAGGAAGCTGGAAGAGACATTGCCTACCATGTCGGGCACGCGAGGAAGGGATGATATCCGTTCCGGAACGTCGCAAAGCACGTGTGGTTCGTGAAGCCACAGGGGATGGATCGGGTGAGTAATCGCGGAGAAAAAGGGGGTACATTTTCCTTATTCCCCTCGCCATCTAAGACGAGCGAGACCCGAGGACGCTTAGGAAGAGGTGTGGAATCGGGTGTCTGGAGCTGGCCTGCCGACTTGGATGGCGACGAGCTCGATGACAATTTCACCTGTTGCTGGTGGCCACGCTTACCGAGAATGGAGCTACGATTTACGCGTGCTGTCGACATAGGCAGTGACAGGCTAGCCAAGGTCTGGAGACCGTCAAAGTCTTGAAGTAAGAGAGATGAAGAAAGGAAAAAGCGCGCCGCTATTCAAGTAAACTCCAAATTCATACTCCGACGATCCCATCAGACGCGTCAACGCGACGCGTATTGCACGTGCAAATCGCTCACGTCCTTCAAGCACACTCTCCAGCCTTCTCCTTAGGTTTATCGCGTTCGTGAAGCTATTTCGACGCGTCAGAGCCCACTCTGTCTGTGGAAATTCAAAAATTTGCATTTCTAACTCAAATCTAAGTGGAGAGAAGAATATAGCCCTTCTAGATAAGATTAGATAATGGTCTACTTTTATCCCCAGACAAAACAACAGTACACCGTGTCTCAGCCGCAGCAATGGCTCTCGAATATCTCACCCAAGAACAAATCAACAAGGTACGCCATGTCTTGTTCTACCCCGCAGGATTCAGCCACTCACATTTCCTAGTTTCACAGAAATGGGTAAGTGAATTTAGACATTGCAATTCCATATTGCCGTAAATGTGAAATTCACCTGTATCGTGCATGGACATGGGACAATCTACCACTTACTACTATACATCGAACCCATTCCATCTTAACCTGGCCTTCATTTCAGATATCTGGTCATCCGGAACTTCCTGAGCCAAGAACAGGCCGATGCTTTACTTATTCGGTCAAAACAGCTGCTTGACGAATTTGACCTCGACTCTCACCCTCGTGTGCGTTAGCTTTTTTACTAATTGATCTGCCATCCTTTCTTCTCTTCTGACTTGGGCTTCAACACTTCAGACGAAATTCACCACCGGAGATGATAATCACGTTGGAGATGACTATTTTCTGTCCTCTGGTGACAAGATGTATGATGTCATTCAGGTATCCAATTACCACTTTTACTAACCAAATTCATAGTCGATTCTTCCTCGAAGAAGACGCTGTCGATCTAGACGGGAAGCTCAATCGGCCCAAGCAGAAGGCCGTGAACAAAATCGGCCACGGTACGTTTCTCGTTCTGTAGTCTATCACCCCGTGCTAATCTTGAACGGTCTCCTCTGCCTATCTCGTCGGCTTTCATCGTTACAAAACCTTCCTTCCTTGCTACTTTCATCAAGCTCTACATGAACTCGACCCTCTATTCCGGGGAGTAACACTCGAGAATGACTGTCTAAAATCAGTAGTCCGTGACCTCAAGTTCCATCATGACCCTGTTGGTACGTTCTTCCCCCTCTTCTTCCCCTCCACGATGCGCTGACTGTCTTCTAGCTCTACAGAGTATGGTTATCACCAAGCAGCAGGAAGTTGGTGGAGAAGGTATTCAAGGCTCGTAATAAATGTCGTACTAATACTGACTAGCCCCCAATCATAGTCCCAGAGCATAATGATTCGTACGCTCCATGATGTGCCCTCTTCCAGAAGTACTTCCTAATTGTACGGCTACCAATAGGACTTTCCTAGTAAGATCCTTTTACTCATTAACTGCTTCTCCGATCACCCCGTTTTCTAGTATACAAACCCCCCAACGGCACTAGGCTTCTGGATAGCCCTTGAACAGTGCACAGCCTCTAACGGTGCTTTATCGTTCCTTCCAGGCTCACATCGTACCTCGCCTATCACAAAACGTTTTGTTCGTCTTCCAAATGGTGGTACAGGCTTTGAACAACTCTCGATCCCCGAAGAGCAAAAAGCTTCAACTGGAGATACAAAGCGAGAATACATCTTAGAAACCTGCAATCCAGGTAACTCCATTCGTAGTTTGAACTCGATGGACTGGTTTAATATCCGTCTTTCAGGCGATTTGGTTCTGATCCATGGATCAGTGCTTCACAAGTCCGGAACCAACACGAGTCCAAACACTCGCTTCGCCTATACATTTCATATGATCGATTCTCCTCCATATGCCGAATATGATGCGAAAAACTGGTTGCAGCCTACAGCCCATATGCCTTTTTCTCGTATCTTATCTCCAGGGGAGATACAATAAGATCTATCTAGGGGCCGATTGCTAAACAAATTTGAATTTCTTTGTGATATAAAATAAATGATATAAATGATTTCCATAATGGAAATTTCCATGCTCTGCAGTACCGGAAGAGTAATAACATCGATACACAGAAGTATCTTATGATTCTTCATCAATATTTTCTCCCCTCTGCAACATGGCAATAAGGTTGTCAATCTTGGCTTTATGTATTCGATGATGCTCCTGCCAGCCCTTCCAAGGATGATGTGGGTACTCAACATAGAATATCAGGCCACGGCGTTTTTTCAAAAGGAGAAAGAAAAAAACGCATACCTTACGTCCGAAGGACTGGAATATCGAATCAGATGTACCCGTTGGCCGCGTTTGAAAAAATTTAGCCAGCAAAACATCATCCTGCCTACTATACCGCATCTTCTTCTCCGGAGCTGGTGGTAACGGATCGTCGCTCTCCGTACGATTAAACTCATGTTTATGTCTCCTCCAATATTTCATCCAAGAGGCCCTAGAATGATGTGGTGCTTTCATAGCGACATCTTTCCAAAACTGGACCATATCTAAATGTCCTCGAGACCTGACAAAAAACAAAACAAACACACTGAGCAAGCCAATCATCGACTAGGGAAGAAAGTAAAAGAAGAAAAGACGCTTACTTTCGATACTCCATGAAACTTATCAAAAAACTTCTATCTTGCATAGTGAATGCCACACCTTTGCCAGTCGTACTCCTGAAAAGAGCTCTAGGAGGTGTTGGTGACCGATCCAGAGGTGTCTTCGATTTACGTGGTTGTGACAACGAGTCATTAGCAGACATAGGATTTGTTGAGGCCCCAGCTTGAATGGTAGCTTCTGTGTCAGAAACACTGATTTCCCAATCGCCATCACTTGGCTCTCCTAGTCGATTTTCAGGTCTAGTGTTTGTGGTGTTGGTCATGACGTATCCACCTAGGCGAATTTGGTGTTTATTGCAATAGCGACGCCATGAGTAGAACCTATCGAAAGGTCAAGACTAATCTTTAAACAAGGTCCAAAGTCCAGCATACGTGTGATGAGGTGCTCTGATGGCGATACGTTCGCATATCTCACGCAAACTGGACGAACCACAATGAGCACAATGAGCATTGAATCATTTTAGTGAACAAACTCACCTGAGGACTAGACCTTGTTCTCGACAAAAGTCAATATACTTTTTGAGATATAACACGTCGTCTGAAGTAAACAAATTTCCACCATATGTACTCTTGACAATACGAGATGGAGGTGTCGGAGACCTAGCTACTGTATTCCGATTCATAACCAAACTTGATGCAGGCGCAGCAGAAGGCTGCTATATAAGACATATATCAGTTTGATCGATATCAATGCGAGACAAGTGATATTAACCTGTGCCCGAGGACGTCTTCGACCTCGCGGTTGATCTTCGCCTGCCTCAGGTTGTATCGATGGATCAGCTTGTGAACCACCATCAGGTGCAGATGGCACAGACATCGGGGCAACAACATCATGATTAGGCATATCAGCAGGATAAGCGGGCTGGTAGGCTTGTTCATACTGGAAAAAAATCATTCGAGATCATCAAAGTTGTAGCCTAATTTCTTTGGACGTACCCCAGGCTCATAGTAACCGTGGGTTGGAACCCACTGTTCGTTGCCATCATCTCTGTAGCGGTACTCGTAGGTTTCACCAGTCGAAGGGCCAGGAATACTTTGGCCTGGATGAGCATATCCATCCCATTGTGGTGGTGGTCGATGCATCATGTGTTCTTGACCCGGAGGTGGCGGGGGCGGAGGATTGAGATGAGTCTGCGAAGGCGCAATGCCTGTGGTACCTGGCCATTGTGGCGGTGGCGCCCCTTCTGATTGGACAGGCTGGACACGAGGGGAAGACGAGGGACCTGTAGTTGTATTTGCTTGCGGCTGGGGTGGAATACCGGCACCAGATACAGGGGCGCCTATACTTTGACTAAAAAGAGCATAAGGTGCGAGAGTCAAACCGTCTACAGAGACAGTGGCTGCAATTATTCCAGGTGGTACTGGTGGAATCCCTGGTCTGTGTCCTTGCATGGATGCGATTGCCGCATGTTGTGCAGGTATACCATTCTGCCTCGGTAAAGGTGGTACACTGTCACAGGCTTGTCCAAGACCTGTCTGTTCTGGAGACGGAGGCTGGTTACTTAGCGGGGTGGAGGAAGTTGTTTGGGGAGGAATTGACTGGATCGGCTGAGGCGTTGGTTGGGCTTGTTGGTTGGAGATTTCCGGCGGCATACTATGTATCCTATGTGAAAAAAAGAAAATTCAAAACCCATTTACAACAGTTGCAATAGATTCGTACTGCTCTTGTCCGGTCACCTTACAGCCAGCATAGTTGCTATGGAACGTTTGGAGTTGATTTAACCGTATACACTCATGAACCCATTGTGAGGATAAAACGATTTTGCCTTTCTTCCCAAGATAGTGACGGTAGAGACTCTGTCCTGACTGTTTATGAGGGTCCACTGATGGTCATATTAGTTGTCACATGTATTCAGGAGAGAAGAAAAAGAGGCAAAGAGCAAGAGCCTAGCCGTATTGGATCAAATTGCTCACCAAGAATGTAAGGAACACCGCTATAATTTTGTACGACGTTACCACCATAAGCCTAAGAGAGATATGGATGTGAGTGTAAGGTTATGTATTGATTGCATAGACCGGCGGAGCGGACACACGAACAACATGAAACATGAACATGAACAATTGCAATGCTTGATCAGATGATCAAAGCGCTACAGATCATCTCCAAATCATCTCCAAGCGTGTGGTCATCGGCTTAGCACTTACGGTGATCAAGTGAACAAGATTTTCCCGATCCCCAATATCTTCGCCGACATAAATAGGGAGGGGAGTACCCATCATAGGATCGATGAACAGGGCAAATGTATCCTGCTGTTCATTTTGAGTGCTTGGGGATTGGGGTGGCGCAGCTTGCACGCGTCTAGGACGACCACCTGGTGCCATGGGTCTTGCCTCGAAAGAATTATCTCGAGTGGTGTTGGAGTCCTACTCGTCCTTCCGACACCCTCACTTCGCTCTCGTTTCCCACGCTTGTTCAAGCGGAGTTTCAATTATCGGGGTCCTCCATTTCAAGTATTAACCGGGAATCATCGGTTCACAAGGTAGCCGCTGCATCTTGGACTTTAGTTATCCCTGATTCCCGATCATCTCGCTTTTCGTGATTCATAGTCTAACAAGATGTCTAAGTCGGACAAAATGCCCCGGATTGTCTTGAAAACCCAACATAAATCGGGGCATCAAGACAGCGCGGTAAGAGGTTTCTTGGAAAGAACAAGAGACAGTGGAGTGATCATAGATTTCCCGAGGGTGAAAAATAACTTCAATGGATGCTAAGACGTGCGCTCTTTTTCCTACGTGAGAAAGAGACTTTTTATTTTTATTTTTATTTTATTTCATCAATTTATTACGCGGTGTACGAACACAGTCCGCGTGAGAAAGAGACCTTCCTCTGCCGCATGTTTTATATTTCAAAACGTCCAGGGCGTGAAACGGATCACCGCGACATAGACGCTTACTGATCACGTGACTGTCATGAGTCGGCGTTTCATAAATACCGAAGTTCGGAGACTGTGGGGACCTTTCACCGCGTGGAAAATTGTAGTCCTTTTTTGTGTTATCAATCCACCCTCTTTATTGTAAGATAAAGAACATGTGTGAACATCACGGTCATTAATCTAAATTTACTATAGTGTTTTACACCGTATTGTCCTGCTTATGGGCCTGGACTCTTGACCATGAATAACCTCCGATCTTGGAAAGCCTATGCAATCAAGAAATCTGATTCGTTGTTTGAACACAAGTAGGTCGTGTGCAACGATTCGTTGACGCTATGTACCAGTTTTGACAAACGATTGCATCAACTCAACTGAGTACGTGATATGTACCGTGCGTTTTTCGACTGTGTCGATGTGAGTTTGGATTACACGAGATTTTTTTTTTCCAGTTCAATGGGAGAGTGCAAATACCATGGGCTTACATTCAGCAGCTCTCTCACACGGACATATCGTGTTTTTTTTTCTGTCCCTAAAATTCGGTTCTCACCGACATTGACCAGGCTGACTGTTCGCTCCCAGAAAAAAGTTTCGTGTCGGATTCAATCTCCTATGTGGGCTGCCCTAATAGGTAAAGATAGATCAACAAGCCATTGAAAATACTCGAATAAGGAAGGTCAGTCTGATTGGTCACAAGGGACAGGACAGTCGAGGGTCGAGGTCAGAAGCACAGCTTTGTCCTTCAAAAAGGTACAAAGGCACAAGAAGCCTCATGTTCGTGGAAGGACGACTGTGTACTGAAATCTATTATCGGGCATCGCTTTAGATTTCAGTCCATATGAATTCTGATCATCAGGGCCCGGGCGATAGCAACCGACAAAATTGATTAGTTACAGTGGAAATCAAGTCGTCTTACCTTACACGTGATCAACTATTGGATCGAGATTATTCACACTTGAGGTCGCGTATTGGAGTTGCGACATCGCGCAAGGACCATTGAGGACCTCGTCTAAACGTCGTTCTCCCTTGTTAGCGGTGCAGTGTCTCCACTTCACCGAGAATTGATGGTGCGATGCATCAAGGAGTGACCATCCATATAACATATATAACATAAAACGTAGTTGACAATGAACGTGTAGCAACAGGTTTCATCATAGGTCGCTAGGGAACTTTTGTGCAGTGCATAAATCTTCTAGCGGGGCGATGTGATTCAAATTTCCAGTCATGCCAAGCTCTCTAGCCTCTATTTTGGCGTTTCAATGTAACCACAGGAGCCAGTTAAAGGTGAAATAGTATCTGAGGACTTGGTATATGTGTGCGTCGATACGATTTGGTTTTGGTCTGAGTGGAAACGATGTCCTACCATCAGCAACGTACAGATGCTGTGGTTCTTGTCAAACAGGATCAATTGAGAGATCGGCATGTTGGTTTCATGTAGCTGTTCATTAACGGATCAGTGGAAAGAGAAGGTGGCCGGGGGACTTTCTCGGGGACTGCCGAGCGGAGTTGGAAGGAGGGATATACTAGTGGCGAATGTCGGTTGTTGTTGTTGTTGCTCGTCGCTGACCATGGCTTCTGTCGCAGGCCGCAAAAAGTCCATCGTCTCCAGCACTGGCCTCCACATCGATACCCCCGTCGCCAACAACACCCTCCTCAACAAGGCTGCCAACCAGTCCACCTCCCTCTACCAACAGTGCTCAGCCCTCCGTGCTCGCCTCCTCCGCATCCGCAACTTCTCCCGCTACTTTCAGCTCGCTGCCAACCCAGACGCCCGCCACTCAACAGACCCTGTCACTCAGCTCTGGGACCTTTTCTCCCTTGGCATCTCTCTCTGCTACGTCTTTGACCTGCTCCCTGCAGACGCCGGCTTCTCCAAAATTGACCACTCAGAATTCAATTCGGCCAGCTACGATGCAAATCCAGACCGCGAGAAAAAGCATGCAATTGTTGCCTTTGCCATACAGATTCGCTCCGCACAGGTTCTGAGCGCCATACCAGAGTGCGAGCCATTCACCGTCCGTGACATCTGGGACCGTGAGTCCACGGACGGTCTCGTCAGGGTCACCCTCTTTACTCTTCCTGCCGTCTGTGTGCTCACTTTTGTCCTCTGTCAGGTCATCAACACCGTCACAGCCATTGTAAACCATCTTCCCCCAAGTGCCTTTGATCCCCAAGTCCCCGAAATCTCTATTGCTACCTCCGTCTCCCTGGATAATCTCTCCACAGATAATCTCCCCCATCCCACAGATGCAAAGGAAGTTGCCAGGAATAACATTATTCGCGAGATTGTCGAGACAGAACGCAAATATGTACAAGATCTTGAGACCATGCAGGTAGGCTGCGCGTCAGGTTCCCCTCAGCGCACCTGATTTTTGTGCCCACAGAAATACGCCAATGCACTCGCGCAAGGCAATTTCATGGATCAGGATACTATCCATCTCCTCTTTCCCAATCTTAATAAACTTCTGAATTTCCAACGTAAATTCCTTATCCGCCTCGAAAGTATTGCAGAAGCTTCATGGCAGGACCAGCGCTGGGGTCTTCCTTTCATTGAGAACGTGAGTGACTTGCACGTTCCATTCCAGCGTCTTACTCTGGCGCTTATAGGAGGATGACTTTGCGGTATACGAGCCATACTGCGCAAACTACACAAGTGCCTCGGAGCTCATGCTTGCCCTTGAACAGAGACTTATGGTCAGTTTCAGTTCCTCGTCTGATATGTCATCTTGACGACTCTTGGTTTGTCAATACACGCAAACAGCCTCTAAATCATTTGATCAACGTAAAGGGTGAGCTGCCTGCCTTCCTTATCAAGCCCGTCCAGCGCGTCTGCAAATATCCTCTTCTTCTCGATGTACGTATTTAATTATTTCCACTTGTCTATTAGCATATTCATTCATTCATGCCAGTCATTAATTAAAACCCTCTCGCCTACAACATATTCGCACTGCGAGGAGCTCAAGGGGGGTTCAGATGCTGCTAAACGTATAACCGACAAAATTAATGAAGCCCAGCGTCGCGCTGAGAATGATCAAACAGTCAAGAGTCTTTCTTCTCGGATCGATGACTGGAAGGGCCATCACCTAGAAAATTTCGGCGAGCTCCTTCTTGATGATATTTTCAGTGTCACCAAGTCTGATCTCGACCGGGAGTATCATGTCTTCCTTTTCGAAAGGATCATTCTCTGTTGCAAAGAAGGTCCTCCTTGCCAGCAGAATGGGGGCAAAAAGATGAGCAAAAACAATTCCCTTTTGAAGAAGCAGGCCAGTACCGCAACTTCTCTCAATGCAGCCGCAGCCGCAGCCGCCAATTCCAATCAACGACGATGCACACCTCTTCTCTTGAAAGGTCGTATATTTTTGGGCAACGTTACTCAAGTAACCCCATCACAGCCTCGGATGTCGATAGGTACGCTTTTATTGCTCTCTTTAGAAATTTGTGTCCGACCTGATAGCAGGCCCTGGAGTAAATACACAATATTTGCTTGCAGTGTGGTGGAAGGGTGACGATGACCTCGAGTTCTTCACACTCAAGTGCCGTAACGAGGAGCAAATGCGCAAATGGGAGTCCCAGATCAACCGTCTGATCAAGGAAAATGCTCAGCGTCGTGGTTCTGACCGAGGACTTGCTCGCCTTAACGGTAAATTGGCTCCGCCGTCGTCACGGTCAGCCGTTTCCGTCGGCAACTCGTCTACCTATTCTTACAATTCATCAACTTCCCATGGAAGCAGTTCAACGGCATTCAGTACTGCTTCTGCCAGTACCAAGATCTCGCGTAACCAACCATATAGTGGCACTGGTTATAGTGACAGTCATGATTCCATCAATGCTTATCCTACTGGTACATCTTCATATGGTCCCGATGGTTTCACGGACGACGACGACTACGAGGACTTTCCTCCTATATCAATGGGTAGCCACCTGACCTCAGGTCGCGGAACGCCAATATACCCTCTCAGAAAATTCAGTTCTCTTAGCATGCCTAGCGAGCAACACGAAGTAGTTCATGATCAGCGCGTAAGAGCTCACACTGAAGATTTTGATGGTACCACCATGACACAATGGCGGAATCAAGCTCCAACACCTCAGCAACAGCAGCATGCGACTCATTCATTGGGTGGAGTTCAAAGACCGTCCACTCCTCGAACTCAGTCTGATGCACTACCTATTGGGCAACGACCTCCTTTGCGGAGTCAATTTAGCTCATCACGGTTACGCACAGGTTACGAGAGTAGTGAAAACAGGTATAACCGTGCACCGACACCCACACATCCCCAGCAACAGCACCTTCTTCAGCCTGTACAGTCTAGCCGATCGAGAAGTACAAGCCAACCTAGCGCATATATCCCGCAGCAGGGGGTCCCGCCACCACCACTGCCTGTTACGCATGCAACAAACTGGACTTCGCGGGACCATGAATATACTGGTAGAAAACGTGGAAGCGGCTCTAGTCAGTCGACTGGCGACAGTTCAGAGTATTCACCGAACAGCTCGTCGCCCGTTACTTCGTATGGCTCAAGCGAGTCGTCATTGACGGGTATTGGTATCCATGCAAACGGACAAGAGCTACGGTTGCCGCCTGTGAAGATCAAAGTGCACTTCCATGACGATATCTTCGTGATTCAAGTGCCGAGGTCAATGGAATATGACGATTTGGTAGACAAGGTAGGGAAGAAGATTAGGTTGTGTGGACCGAGGAGAGACGATGTTCCTTTGAGAGTCAAATATAAAGATGAGGATGGCGATATGGTGTCGCTGGGTTCAACAGAAGACGTACAGATTGCATTTGAAGCATACAGACCTGGTGGCCAGGTTACCCTTTTTGTTACATGAGAGGTTGGAGCCCTCGATTTCAACCTGCGGGAAAGCTGCACCTTGATTTTCCTTTTCTTGATTTGATGGGCTTCGTTTGGATTGTAGCTTTTTTCGACTTCGCTCGTTTGATGTAATATGTCACTTCGTTCTCTCTTCAAATTTTCGGCCTTGGACATTGTACATTCATTCATCAATATGGAACATCCCTCTTGCATCTTTCCCTGGAATCATCCCTTGACAGCTTTTAATCCTTCATTGCCAGCGTAATCATCGCTTGATTCATGTCTACTCTGCATTACACTTCTTGAGGACCATGGTTCGAAGGTGTCTACAAAGAAATTTCGCCGCCTCTGCGATCTCATTTGATTGCTATTGTCTTTGCACTTGCAAATCAATTGAGGATGTTCCCTTTTCTCTGCATTATGCACACATTAATTATACGTAATTCACTGTAGCGATTCTAACTTGCTATCGCTGTGTATTATTGTCAGCCTCCCGTTCTGTTTCCCACTAACTGTATCCGGTCTATATCTTATCTAAGCCTTCTCTTATTATCCCTAGTCGCTCGTTCTCCTCTATGCTTTCCTTTTTTAGTCTCTTATGACCGTGACACATTCGTTTTGTATTCCTTAATAGAGTGCGCGCCGATTTACTCTTTCGTTTCTGTTGCCTTTTTTCTTGATCCTGAAATTATTTACACATTACTATGCACATGGTTCATCTTCAAAGAGATACAGTATCTTAAGTCAAAATTCGCCCATGGTTTTTCCCCCAATCACCCGCTATGAAAGGGGGAGGGGAAAACTAGGAGGGGGGGGGGAGATTAAGTCTCCATTAAGTCTCCTTCATCTATCCCCCTTGGGTTGGGTATAAAGCGCCACTTGGCAGTGCGATCACTTGGTCAAAACCAAGATTCTTTTGAGTCATTACCCTGAAACTTTTTTTGACGACAAAGCAGATTTTTCCAAGATTTTTCCAAGTCCAGGCACGGCAGATTTTATTTTTAGTTGTACTAGCAAGCCTCCTCGCAATAAATAAATAAATAGATTTGATTCTGAGAATATATCATTCAAAAAAGTCCTGTAGTTCAAAAAAGTGAGTCGGGTAGTCGTTTTTGAACGATCATCAGGGTGCGCAAGCTCGTTGATGGCGAACGATTTCTATTTTAAGATAGAAGAAACAACATGTGTTTGTTGGCTACTGTGAACGGATGGAAGAAAAAAAAGTGATCGCGCTTGCAACAAAAAGAGATTATGATCGAGACTCACATTTCTTGGTGATCGTTGGGAGCACCAACTGTATACCAGTCTTTTTCTAGTCAATCTGTAGTAATCCTAGGAGTAGGAGCAGCAGTAGTAATGTTCGTAGTATCCACCCCGTGCCTGATCCACACCGTTAGATGCCCTTAAAATTCGCCGCTCACGGTTGCTGGGTCTATCGCCCTTGATCAAAATGATATGATCAATTTTTAGCCCCACTCAGGGGACGAAAATAGTTTGTGTATCCATTGGTATCCATGTTAGAAACACACTAATCATCCCCAGTTTATGATATATGCCTCACATGCACTTTTAAAGACCAGTTCAGTTGAATATAAGAATCGACCTAACCACATGAGGGTCACTCGGTCCGGGTTGGAAAAAAAAACCACTCATGACAAATACATGAAATCAGCTCGACTGACATCGCGACCATATCCAAATTCCGACCCACCAATTTTTGAGACCGCACTGTCCCCCGCATCAATGGATTCCCGGTACAAAATATTGGAGAAAATAAGGCACCGAGTTCTTACGAATGAATGGGCTTGTGAATTCCCATCTGTGGGAATCACATATACCTCAATATTCAGCAGCAACACAGTCCTACCGGGACCCCATCAATTTATCATTATTATTGTCCCACTCGGCAACCGTATTCACCCTCAAATTTAGAGTCCCTAGCAACTCTATTTTATATTTATTTTATATTTGTGGTTGCAGTGCGAATTTTCTGAATATTCAAGTCCATGTACTCAAAATATTGACACCAGGGGCAGTTCTCATCGGTGAACGATATATATTGTCATGTCTACAATTAGCTGCCAGAATATAGAGGCACAGGGGTGTACGAGACCGATGTGGCGTCAATAGAGCGCGTTAGAGCGCATCAGGTGAAATGTCACCAAGAGTATTAAGCTCGACGCCACTGAACACACTGTATGCTGACTTGGGTTCGTCATCAGCGGCAGAATGAGGATCAATGGTCTCCTGTTGAACGGTTGTGAGTCAGAAGATTCGATATAATTTCAAAAACGTACGTCGAAGTAGTGATGAACAACACTTCGAGGAGCTATATCGTTGCATTGGTCAAACAGAAGTTCGTAGGTTTAGAACATGTTAACAAGCTCACTTTTCGGTGTCCGGCAGTTGACTCCGCTTTGTAAAATATGATACGCAACGAGTCCAGACCTGCAAATATACGCATCACCATTATTGTCACCCGTAGACGTAGAACGCCACTCACCACCCGGTTTGGTGCGATGCGCCTAAACCTTTGCCAGAATCGGCGTGAAAAAACTTTGAGAATGGAAGTTTGTAAGGACTAGAATGGGGCGAATGAAGATGGAACAAGAAGCACCTCGTGAAACCAGACGTAGTCACGGAAATGGGGGTCATAATCCAACTTCGTGCTTCCTCCATTTGTTGCTCTACGGCCCTCCACATCACGCCCAAAGAGGTGAATGATACGATGCTGGATCTCTTCAGCAACCGAGGAAAGATTTATGTAATAGCCACTACCAGTGGGACATTCGACCTATTGATCCCAAAAAAGAATAAGAGACTGCTTCACTGAAGTAGAATGCCAGTAAAAATGTCTCACTTGGAGATCGTTGCCATAGTATTGGTAGAACCGTTGGAGGCTTTCAATGAGAATAAAATTTGTTGCAAGCCCTGCATAAAAAACTGTATTAGGCGTAGGGACAAGAAGAATCATAAATTGCTTACAGATGGGTCCGCGCCAATTGGAATTGCCCCCAAACATCCCTGAGAGGGAATCACCAGGCCAGTAAGAAACTTCATGGCGTTGCCCATGTACATCCATTCCCCACGGCTGTGCTTTGTGTCTTTTGGATAGCCTACCACAAGCTCAAGGTGAAGTCTATTCCGATCATGTGTGTGACTTACGATCGAATCCCGTGTTCACTTAGGAATTCATCCTCATCCAGCATCTTCTCCAGGATCTTGATCAACCGGTCCTTACTGGCCAAAGCCAACAGTCTTCGTTGCTCCTTACCAGCGACTATTGGGAGGTTCAACGCCTAAAGTAGTATACTGATTGTGTGTAAAGCCCACCTTTCATGTTCGCCATATTTCTATTCGCCATTTCGGTCCTGTTATCGATAAACCACTCCATTCGTTTCTTGAATCCGGGAAATCTATTTATAACAGCCGGTTCGAGGACAAGAGTCGCGTAAAGTGGGATGAGGCCGACAAGACTCCTAACAGGTAGTTGCATAGAGTAGCCATTCCCAAAGTCGATTGCATCATAATACATGCCGTCTTGTTCATTCCAAAGAGTAAATTCATGCTCCCCTTCTTTGTAAGTCATTGCATCGGCAATAAAGATGAAATGCTGCAGAACCGTCCCAAAAGAACAGATTTTTGAAGAGGAGAAATGATTGGGGGATCCGAATTGCAAGAGGGGTGAGAACACACCTCAAAGAATTTCGAAGCAATGTCCTCGTATACAGTATTGTGTTTCGCTAATTCCAAAGCCATATTCAACCTACAAAAATGAAATTCATCGAGCATAGTGAGTAATAAGAATATTTACATGTTCAGGCAGTAGAATGCCATCCAAGCCGTCCCATCGGCCTGGCGTAACGTTCCACCAGTGGGAAGTGCCTCCGATCGATTGAACACACCGATATTGTCAAGTCCCAGGAACCCGCCTTCAAATACGTTATGTCCACCCTGATCTTTTCTGTTGACCCACCTGAATTGAA
>Ga0153987_1000031_pt1 | contig 44850 bp, 44 predicted proteins | sample TSNC071MetaG_FD_102279 | JGI IMG/M metagenome (GOLD analysis project Ga0153987, IMG submission 102279) | Attine ant fungus gardens microbial communities from North Carolina, USA - TSNC071 MetaG | ecosystem: Host-associated > Fungi > Mycelium > Unclassified | place: USA: North Carolina, William B...
ACCCAGGAGAAAGCACCTGTTCGGCTCGAGAAATATTCACATTGTCACTGGCCTGACCTTTTCCGAATTGGCTTATAAATAATATAATATATTATTCTAGTTAGATAGATAGCGTTGTCAGGAACAAACAAATAAATGCATCCAAGAGATTAGCGCTTGAAACATTTCGAAACTTCTACCTGCAGTAATGCACCTATACCTTGGCACCAATCCTCGAACACTATATCTCGAAACTGACGAAAAAGATGATCTTCTAGGTCGTCCTCGCCGAGCACTTCGATTTCGTGCTGGACAAGACGAATCCCAAGCTATCGTTGTCCTTCTTTCGACAAGGAAAATTGATCACAGCAGTCTTGTGAAGCTCTCAAATAGGACTATCAAAGGATGCCTTGGTCTTATCAACGTTGAGAATGGTGTGTAACCGCGAATTCCAGTTGTTATCAATATAAATCGTCCATAGATATCTTTCTCGCTGTTGTGACTAGCGCCACAGATATTGGGAATACAAGGCCCTCCGCACACGAGCCCGAGTCGGTAGCAAGAATCCATGACGTCTGCTTCTATAGCTTGACTTCTTCGGCATGGGACGACCCTTTGCTTGGCGAGCCCCAATTCGGACCGGAAGTCGTCGACTCGGCGTTCAGGGAAACTCATACAAGTAATATTCCTGTATTTGAGCATCCTTGTTTACCGCTCAGCAAGATTCTGTCGTCCGGAACTTTCTATTATGCAACGAACTCAACATGGGACCTATCTTCCAGGCTTTCTGTGCGGTTGGCACGGAATGCCGTTTCATCAAGAGACATTGACACATTTGATGAGCGATTTGTTTGGAACGAATATATCCTCCGCAGTCTATTGGATTTTCGGGAGAGGCTCAATCTCCATGAACGCAAAGAAATGGATCGATGTCAATTTCTGGTGCGATGAGATTGGTTATATATATATATCTTTTACAGAAATTCACCATCATCCCTAGATCCTTGCCATTCAAGGTTATATCGGTGTGTTCCAAGTGCCGCTTCGTTCTCCACCGACAGATGGTGCTCCCACAACAGCAACGCTTGCACTAATTTCTCGACTTAGCTGGAAGCGTGCTGGGACACGATTCAACACTCGTGGCGTTGATGATGACGGTAACTGTGCGAATTTTGTTGAGGTAGGCATGTCTCTCGGCTCCCAAGGCAGGTAATTGAGACCTTGGCAGACAGAGACGCTTTTCAGCACTGACCAACACTGCGTGAGCTACGTTCAGGTCAGGGGAAGCGTTCCGTGTATGTATCTCAGCTATCAAATACATCATTCTTAAACAAGAGAACTCCCTTCAGTATTCTGGGAACAACAAGGAATACAGACATTCGGACAGCGCATTCAAATGACCAGGCCCCACGCATCTCAACCTGCTTTTGAACGGCACTTTGTCCAAATGATGGAGGACTATGGATCCATACATGCAATAAACCTTTTGGGGACAAAGGAAAATGAAACGCTCTTGGGGAACTCTTATGCGAAGCATCTGTCGCTGGCTAGAAGTGCCTTGGGAGACAATCTTGGTCTCACGAATTTTGACTTTCATCATGCTGTTCGCATCGGTGGACACGAAAGTGTGATACGGAATCTACCGTGAGTAGAAGGGCCGAGGTAGAACTCGGGAAAGCCTATGTTCACTAGCCTTCCATAGGAGAATGGAAAGTATCAGTGATAGCATTGATAAGTTTGGTTTCACTATGTGTGACGCCTCAACAGATAGGATCGTCAGGGAGCAGAAGGGTGTTTTCCGGACAAATTGTCTAGATTGGTAGGTACGGCGGTCCTTGTGCATGGACAATTTTTTTGATGTCTAGCCATGACTAGTCTGGATAGGACCAATTTCGTTGAAGATGTTTTATCGAAAACTACACTTGAACAGTATCTGGAGCTAATTCGCCGAGAGTGGCTGGCCTCGATACAGCTATGGACAAACCATCGCGAGTTGTGGGCCGAGAATGGAGATGCCTTGTCCAGAATATATGCAGGTACTGGTGCCCTGAACACTAGTTTTACTCGAAGCGGAAAACAAACACTAGCTGGTAAGCATTCTTTTGCTTGGCTCGCACCCGCATCAATCGTATAATTAGGTTTATTATCCGACGCGACCAAGAGTGTCTCTCGTGCATACATCAATAATTTTCAGGATAGGGGAAAACAAATTGCTATCGACATGTTTCTAGTGAGATCAATAAAAGTGGATTGCATTATGCGGCTAAATAGATATATTTGATTCAAGGGTAATCTTAGTGATCAGAAACAGGTCACCATTTTCGATCCTATACACGACACCGTCCGCAAAGCTCTTGATCGACGGTACATTTAGTCTGGTTTGCAAAAGCATCTATCTAATATCCACTCACAGGTGGCCTGAATATTCCACTGTGAAGAAAGTTAGTGTGATGGTGGGCACTTGGAATCTTAATGGAAGAGTAAGCCTGCCAGGCAGTACCATGTTGTTTAATCTCATCTCCTGATAGATGACTGCGGAGTCCCTGATTCCTTGGCTGTTCCCTGGAGAAGGAACACAAGAGTATGTAATCATTGGGATCTCCTGTGTCAGTGCTCATGCCTTCTAGGCCGGATATGATTGTTCTTGGGTTTCAAGAGATTGTGCCCTTGACTGCTCAACAAATTGTACAAACTGACCCAGAGAAGCGGTAAGCGCTATTTTCTGGCTGCTTCTTATAGCATGAATTGTACTCTAGGCGGCTATGGGAGAAGAAAGTCATGGATAACATCGAAAGGAAACCCTCCAGAAAATCACGTTACGTTATGCTACGAAGTGAACAGGCATGTGTGTCTGATAATCTCATTGCAGCAACTCAAGTAAATGCTTCTAGCTGGTCGGCACCGCACTGTTCGTTGTCGTAAAAGAGGAATTGACTTTGGTCATCCGGAATGTAGAAGGCACCTCTCGCAAGGTAGGAATATTGACATATACAAAGCACTTTTAAATTGTTCATTGGCCAGACTGGTCTCCGAGGAATGTCTGGAAACAAGGGCGCTGTTGGGATCCGGTTAGATTATCATGACACCAACTTCTGCTTTCTCACAGCGCATCTCGCGGCTGGGCACTCAAACATTGAAGAGCGAAATGCCGATTATCGAACCATTGTAAATGGTCTTCATTTCCAGAAGGGGAAGACAATAAGTAGCCATGAGTACGTCTCTTCTTCGAGATCTGTTTCTACTACTACAGCCTTCATCGTAGAAACGTTATATGGCTTGCTGATACCAATTATCGTATTGATCTGCATAATGCTGCCGTACGAACGTATGTGGAAACCAACGACTTCGACCCTTTGATTGCGGCAGATCAGGTATGACCCACCCGTCAGACAATAGTGGCCACTCAAACTTCTCCCCATTGGATAGCTTCGTTATGTCATGGACGCTAACCTGGCATTTACGGACTACAAGGAAGGTCCTCTTCTGTTCCGACCGACTTACCGTTACAACGTAGGGACAGATGATTATGATACGAGCGAAAAGATGCGGATTCCTGCATGGACAGGTGAGTACTTATTTCAGGAGACAATGTGATGACTTGCTCATTCCTGTGGATAAGACCGAATCTTATACCGCGGTTCAGCGCTTGAACTCACTGTGTACTCTAGAGCAGAGTTAAAAGGGTCCGACCACAAACCAGGTCAGCTTGACCCCAAGCGAGTCTACCTAGCTCTTACATTTATGCAGTCTTTGCCTTCTTTAGTGCTGACATTCGAGTTGTTGATACCGTGAAAAAGGCTGCTTTATCCCAACTTCTACTTGAAAAAATTGTCGGCACGCAGGCGCATGACGATCTGGACGAGAAACTTGCTAGTATCGCTTTACCCGATACCGTTGGTGAATGTGGGTCTCTTTGTAAGCTTTTTCTGGGTGCATCTGCTCAGGTCTCCTGTTAGTGCCAGCTCCAAGCACAGACGAGAAAGCATGGTGGGATGCACCGAGTAAGGCCCCTCTCTGTTGCTCCCTTTGAATGGTCTCAATATGAGATCAAATATAGATGGACCTAGCGGACTGGTTTCTATAGAGGAAATCCAGCAGATCGATCTGTACCGCAAGGGAAATCCTTTTGAGTCATTGCCTAGTTCCCCCCTAGCAGCATCGCCCACTACTTCCGACGAAGAATTGTTCAACTCTGCGCTAGCGTTGCAAACGCCCTTAATACCAGTCCAGATTGGTACACGAGGTCTTCGCCAGCCACCGGCGCGTCCAGGGGAGGATCCAACACCATAAAAAGATCAATTAGTAGTATTGCCACAGCAAGTAGAACATCGGTATATTAATACATTGTTAGATCAGACCTTGTTTCTTGAGGTCCTCATAAGTTTTGCGATTATACACATTGCCCTCGTCATCTTCGAGCTCTTCCATCGTCTCTTGCTCAAAAATCTCATGTCGACCTTCTTGTTTGAGTTTTTCGGCAACTGAATTCTGAATCAGACGAAGGTTTGCTCCTGCTAGAAACAGCAGAGCTTACGGGCAAGGGCATCTTCAATGCGAGTAATTTCGTGAAAGTGCTTCGTGTTAGGTAGCCCAAGGGCTCGCATTCCAAACGCATGTCGGGATTCCTGTGACTCAAATCAGTAGATAGCATCGATTTTTTGATGTCAGGACGAACCTGGAAGTGGCGATCAAAGTTTTTCCTGAAGAAAATATATCAGAAGATAGATGAGATGCAAGCGAAAAGCACTCACCTGCCCATGTACAGATAGTCTGAACAAATCTCGCATTTGTACTCTACTCCGAGACCATGAAGCTTATACAGCCAATAAGGGATAGGTTTTCCATCCCAACCCAACGGAAGCTTTAAGGGATTGTAAATCCTCTCTTCTTCTTCTGCGTCTTCGTCTTCTTCTTCTGCGGCACCATCTTTCGCAGCAGCAGCAGGTGGAGCAGACACTAATTGTTCGAGAAGTTCTTGTTCACGCTCTCGAGCAGTAAGGGAGAATCTTCGCTCGACGTTGGACTTGGTTTCATTGATAAAAGGTGCCAATAACACCAATAAAGTCATGGCCATATGCGTGTAGTATGCAGCATTTCTTATCCATAACTTGCCAGTCGGTTGATAATTGGATTGTGAACCAGAAGTTGGAGGAACAAATGAGCCGTTAGGGTTTTTAGATGGTGCCCCCGATGCAGCCTGTTTATTCACAGCTTTAGTGTGTTTTTTGGAGGAAAGGTGTGCATTATAGACTGTCTGTTTGGTATAATTCTTTTGGCCTAACACCGAATCAGTTCCACAAAATTAATCGGATGGAACCTCCTTACATGCCGCACACCATATACCCATCGATGCTCTATTGGTTTCGGGACGTTTTTCGATATCCCATTCTGGTAACTCTTTTGCCTCCCACTTCTTGTCAAATAATAAAGTAGCCTCGTTTTGTTGAGCCTCAATATCAATCAGGGGCTGTGTCCTCTTTAAAAATGAGAGGAGGTAGTTGTAGAGATCCCTGATATACCTTGTAGGATGTCCAAACTCGTGTCAAATTAGAATGATAATTAGACAAAGTGTGACTCACAACCCATATTCCTTAGACAACCGCGTCTCCTTGGGAAGTCCCTCATTGGATGGTGACTCTAACAGAAGATCCAGATACTGGAGGTAGCCTGGCCGTTTGCCAATACCTTTAAGGTTTGTATATGTAACATGATGAGTATGCAAATCACAATATTTGCCAAATGCTTCCTCTCCCGAGAACATGAGGGAAATCGCTGAGAGTTCTTCTCAGTAAATGACGATAAAGTGACCAGGGGAACCGTACGATCATCCTCAACATCCAAGTCTTCTTCTTCTTGGCCGGGCTCCTCCAGAAATGACGCAAGCTCCAGGTCAATTCCTGGCGCAGAGTCAGGATACTTGTTGTGGTGCTCCTGGATTTTCACCAACCGCGAATAAAATTCTGAGAGATCATCGGCTTTTGAAGACGCAGTCAGCCTGTTTATTTCTTCCTTTCTCGAGTCTCCATCGACATAGAGGTTGTTGAGAGCAGTTGTTCGTGCTGTGATCCGGTCCAGGACCTGGGAAGCTTTGTGTTCATTCTGAAGCTTGCGCTCGTGTGCCGTTGTTGGCCTTGAAAGGAGATCGTAAAGAGCACCTTCAAAGCGTTCTATTTCTTCGTGTGTCTGGCGCTGCAATTCGATGACAGAGTCCATGGTCGAAGATATTTCAAAGTGCCCGACCTCACTGCCACATTTATTTATTTATTTCGAACTCCGACTCTTCTCCAACAACCATTTTAGAATGTCGGGAATTAACCCTGGTGACGATGTACGTGCTGCGCGTTCCTCACGACTATCTAATGCTCAGTGTCATCAAATAGAAACTCGTATTTGAGTCCTCCGAGGCCGTCTCTGTCATCTCTACCTTTGATGACCTAGGTCTAAAGGAGGACCTTCTGCGTGGCATATACGCGTACAGTGAGTCACTAGAGACTAAACAGTACAATTTTTTCATAGGTTTCTGCATTAGATTTTGAAAAGCCCTCTGCTATTCAACAGCGAGCTATTCTTCCCATCACCCAAGGTCGTGATGTTATTGCCCAAGCCCAATCTGGTACCGGTAAAACTGCAACCTTCTCCATCTCCATCCTCCAATCTATCGACTTTACCGTGCGTGAAGCTCAAGCCCTTGTTCTCTCGCCGACTCGCGAGCTCGCTACCCAAATTCAGTCTGTCGTCCTGGCATTGGGTGACTACATGAACGTGCAGTGTCATGCATGCATTGGTGGAACTTCGATCGGCGAAGACATCAGAAAGCTCGAATATGGTCAGCATGTCGTTTCTGGAACACCTGGGCGTGTATTCGACATGATCAGACGACGAAGTCTGCGGACACGAAACATAAAAATGCTTGTGCTCGATGAGGCTGACGAACTACTCAACAAAGGTTTCAAGGATCAAATATACGACGTATATCGATACCTTCCCCCCGCAACACAGGTTGTCCTCCTCAGCGCAACACTACCTTACGATGTACTAGAAATGACAACAAAGTTTATGACGGATCCCATCCGGATCCTTGTCAAGCGTGACGAGTTGACGCTCGAAGGGATCAAACAGTTCTTTGTTGCTGTAGAAAAGGAAGACTGGAAATTCGACACTCTTTGTGATTTATACGATACCCTCACCATCACTCAAGCTGTCATCTTTTGCAATACTCGCCGTAAAGTGTGTTGATCCCTCATCCTTGTTGTGTCTCCTGAACCTGAAACCTTCCCTTAGGTGGATTGGCTCACGGAGAAGATGCGTGCTTCAAACTTTACCGTTTCCTCAATGCACGGAGACATGGTTCAAAAGGAACGTGATGCTATTATGGCCGAATTCCGCAATGGTACATCGTACGTCGGAGACAAGTCGTTGAGTCTACATCACTGACTAACAATGCAAACAGACGAGTTCTAATCACTACTGATGTCTGGGCACGCGGTATTGATGTTCAACAGGTCTCCTTAGTCATTAATTATGATTTGCCTGCGTGCGTTACATCCTCCGCTGGCCGGAAGCACTCACCGAGATTACTTACGTCCAGAAATCGTGAAAATTACATTCATAGAATTGGTCGATCAGGACGTTTCGGTCGTAAGGGTGTGGCAATCAATGTACTTTATCTGGATTCTAATGCTGTTGATTTCTGACTGACTTCATCTCCAGTTCGTGACAGTTGATGACGTTCGTATCCTCCGTGATATTGGTGTGTAAAATTCAACGTTTCTGCTGACCATCATTTTGAAATGGCATACCGCATCATAGAACAATTCTATAGCACGCAGATCGTACGTCGTTCTTTCGATTGATGATACCGAATCTCTGTATTAATTCTCTGTAACAGGATGAGATGCCTGTCAATGCTGCGGAGTTGATTTAGATGCCCCGTCCGCCCCTTTCCGATGATAGATATCTCATTATGCAGTTGCCAATGCGGTCGTATTTGCTGTGTTATTCGTAATGTATAGTCTATTGATCTCTCGTGTAAACAAGTCCTAGCTTCCCTTGCCGATGTATGATCGGCGCTCGGGACAGGAGCATTTCAAATTAACCGACGAGTTTCCATTCTTCAGACTTTACGAACCGTCTCTTATTTGTTGCAATATCCCGAGCCCGGCCTCAATATGATGGTCGGCAACTGAGCGCTGATGGATAATCAAGTGGGCGTAAGTCTACGAGCGGATGTATAACTAGGTGGGATCAAATCACTACTGATTCTTGTTTTGACGTTATGCTAGGATCAAGTATCGCTTGTCCTTCAGATGGCATGGTGTCAATGTTGGATAAGAGAATCAGCTTCCATCAACGGCTCAGTCACCATCCATATTCTTGTCCCTCTGTCGCTCAGTATTGAAGGCCATAGTGATACAAATCCTTGAATAGGTAGGTATACATCAGAAGTATTCAAGGTAACACCGGATTTGTTCAAATCTAATCCAAGAAGAAAAGTAGAAGCGAAAGTGAAAGTGGTCAGTGAACCGGGCTTTACAGGATATTGTACAGGCCTGGTGATGCTTGAAGTGGATGCTTCAGTGGTGCACACATTGCTACGGTAGGTAATGTGACTTCAGTACCTGCCAAAACAACCACAATGTACCGCGAGGCGAACGCGTGAAAGCTGAGAACTTCTATCATTGAATTTCTGTAAAGTATACAATCTCGATAAGGCCGTAAGTTTATGAAGTTTATGTAAGTTTATGTACATGATTTGCGTCAGCCCAAGATAGCAACAGAAAACGGGATTGGATGGCATACGAGCCTATAATCAGCTCCTGAGAATAACTTGCGAGAATATTTCTAGACAAGGTGACTTTCTGTACACGAGCATTTTCTTATGAGAGAATACATACGCCTTTAGTGGAGAAGAAGGTATCACATGGCGATCGTTCTCAACTTATAGTTTTTTTTTCTAGGTCATCCCGGAGAATGCAAGAATAAGACTACCACAGAAGGGTTGATAATAGTGATGGATGTCTACAGGGGATACAAGAAGGATTGACTCACAAGGCCATAACCTGTCTTCTAATATAGTGTCAAAGTAGGAGCGAAGTAGGAGCATGAGTTGCATAAATATCACTATTTTTCAGCCAATAATCAAAAGTAGGGGTTTCAATTCATGTGCATGACGAGTGCCAGGCCGTTCGGATTAAGGATCTGACGAGTCAATTGCTCATACCCTCGTGGGTACTCATTTAATACCTTTCCAGAAGTCGTTCTACATCCTCAATCCTATACTATGTTGAGAGAAGAGCTCTGTTTGGCGCTCAGTATTCTCACACGTCAGACAAACATTGGATTTCCTACTGGATAGATCCAACGATCTCTTTACCCGATCAATTGCCTGTATGAGCATATGAATAAATCAGGCCATTCGATCCGAATGCCAAACTCCTTTTTTCGAAATAGAAATCGGTACAAGGCTATCAATATACAAGGAACTGTACGAATGATGTCAGACTGTCACTGGGCAATTACAATTCTTCAGGAAAGTGTCTTGGAGCCGAAGAATTGGCCAGAAGCTTAGCACAGAGATATAAAAGGGGCCAAGATGCCTTTGACTACAGCGTCAAAAGATGTGTCATTGGAGAAGGTAAGTCAATTTACCTGCTGAGCCATCGACTTCAATGCTGAAGAAAGGTCCCGGGCTGTGGCAGGGTACGCAATGTCTATACAAGGTATGATTCATGACTTCTATTCAGCCGTACTAATGCGTTCTCCAAAGATGTGGACATGCACACAATTTAGTTTGTGAAAATCCATGGATTGTCGTAAACACTAACTAATTATGATTGTATCTCTAAATAGCAAGATGAAGAAGTGAGTTCTTTCCTGTGTCATAAGATGTATCCCTGACGTTCATAAAGATTCTGTGCAACTCGGTCAACTGCAAATTCAGTCCAGTACATCCGTCAGACTGCCAACCACCCAACTGCAAGCAAACATGCTGGCAATAGTAAGCCCTTGATGCTCATGTATTTACCACATACTGACTAGTAATGGAGCCACCAATATCCACAACAATACTCGCCACATATCGATAGGATTTGTCCTGATTGCGAGCGTATGATAGCCCGACGTTCCTCGGCATGAATGGATGGGATACGTCAAGGATAACCACCGTCCGATTACAAAGTACAAGATTGGCCTGCTCAACGCACGTATAAACGACAACAAAGTGCAAGGAAACTACAGAGCATGTCAGATAGGGAAGAGTAATATCATTACGAGAAACATTCCATGAAATCAATCATCTCCAATATTATGCTTCTTCTTTAGTTGAACGAGCTCTTCTTCTCTTCTGGCCAGATCAGCCTTTGCTGCAGCCGCATCTTGTTTGGCGGGCATGTGGTATAGCACCACAATGTATCGTTCTTGTAAATGGAAGCCGTTCAAATGGTCAAGAGCATTCTTGGCCTGAGAGATGCAGATAGGTACAGTAAAATGCGATGAATTGAACTTGCTTGACTCACTTCCATAACATCTTCGTAAACAACAAATGCTGTTCCCTTCGTCTTTTGTTCATTTCCGATACGAATTTGTCGGATGCTCCCGTAACGGCCGAACAAATCATATAAGTCCTCCCCAGTGATACTGTAGCTTAGATTCTTGACGAACAAAATACGATTTGCGCCAGGAGGCAGTTTCGCCTGTACCATGTAGAGTCAGAAAGCCCATCTATTCATTTTCAAAAACTGAAAACGCACAGCTGGTCGAGGTATGGACATTAAGGGACGGGTTTACTTTGTTTGTGTTGTTTGACCAGATGGCCTAGTCACGTGCTCTATTCTGATCGAGCGACGTGCACGAAGATATTGATTTATTTTCCGCCAACTCCAGAGTCAGAAATTTCTGCAATCCAGGGTGGCCATGTCAGGATCGAATATACGGTTTTCATGCTTCACCCTCTTGCTAGCACTCATCTGCTTCCTCCAAGTGCACACCGCTTTGGCCCAATTTGAGGGCTTTTTTAACATGTTCAATGGTGGCCAGCAGCATCAGCAGCAGCAACAACAACACAGATCCAGCAGCTCTCAATTCTCTGCATACGCTGAAAGTGGTATGCATCTGACCTTTGATCTGGCCTTCATTGACTTCATTTGGCTAGTCTCATGTGCGCGTTACCTCTGTCCCCTGACTCTGGATTGTGTAGGACACCCGGTGGAATGCTCGTGTCCCAACGCAGAAGACATAAAATGTCTTGTCCCGGATATGGATGGTGATGTGGATGATGCAACTGTAGTGTGTGTGAGAGGAAAACAAGAGTGTCAAGAGGTAGAAGTGCTCATGAAGAAACACTCGGGCAGGAAGTAAAAAAGACCCGTCCAGTTGTGTATACACTTATTAGCCTTTTTTGAAAAATGAAAGTTGAGCAATTACACTTGTCTTATTCGCGTGTTAATTGCATCCTCTCAAATTCAAATTGGTGTCTAAAGTCAACAGAATTATTCTTCTTATGAACAGCCTTCCTGGTTCTTCCTGTCGACTCATTATTTGACTCTGAACTCGACCTCGAATTGAGAACTTTGTTATCGACACTATTGGTAAATGTTGATGAAACAAGGGCATGGACGCCTTCTGGAATCGTTGGAAAAGGGCCCGAGTTCTCATCGGACTATGGCTAGATGAAGTGTCAATAAAGCTTGGATGACCCAGGTGTACCGGAACCCTAAAATCACATTTGATACCCGACGGAGACAGTAGATCCAATGGATCAAGTTTTGGGACTTGTAGATAGCTATTTCTGGAGGCAACCTAATGAGGTCAAAAACTTTCAGGGAAGGCCTGAGAAATCTCTATTATTTTCCAGGATCCGCACTAGAAATCGTCATCGTCAAAGTTGAGCTCCTGAGAGGCACTCAAACTTGCTCTCTCTTCTGTATCCTCCCTAGTCCCTTTTCGAGTACATAGAAACATCTTGTCAAAGGTCTTTGGCCAATATTCAGGATCATCTTCCTAAAATGACCATTCATAGGGGTAATCTGCCTGCTTCTTCTTGATCATTTCTGAAAACCCATTTTCCGAAGGAAGGAGATACAACAAAGGTGATTGGCTTCCTTCCTCGCACGTAGGAAAAAGTACTGGAAATCCCAGGCGAAGGTCGTTGGTAGCGACGATGGCTGGGAACGCCATTCTCATCTTCTCAAGCGCCAGAGATATAAGATTATATGCTGTGGAGATATCATTCCAGTTATGTTTCTTTTGACCTCCACAATCTTGGTTTTGGGCGCTCTAGGTGAGGCACACGTGTTGCCCCGCCTTCAAACTCATTTTCCGACCTGCTTGGATAATGTTACCGCCGCCTTCGAGAAAGCCCATATCGTACCTGATGTACTTCCTAGCTTCAACCCTAGAATTGGCATTGATACGCTGTTCACGGATCCTGTAACGGACAAAGATGTCAAGGTTATACCAGGTATATTGCTTACAACAGAACGTGAGTTTTCCGGCCTGTCATACTTGCCAAGGTTGAAGAGATTAAGCCTGCACATCCAGAGACTGACCAGCCACCGCAATGGTCCCTTTCCTGTCACGACAAGGCTCTAGCATCTTCAAAGTCTACTTGGGTGATTACCATTGTTGACCCAGATGCCCTTACCCCACAAAATCCAAGCGTTGCCCAATTTCTACACTTTATTGGTCAGGGCTTTGTGGTAGACCCTTCAAATGTCCTCAAAGGAGTCGAAGATAATGTTCGGTTGACGAACGTGAGCTCTGCCTTGGTCGAGTTCTTCCATCCTTCCCCACCAGCTGGATCCGATCCTCATCGGTAAGTGGCTGTATTAATCAGGTACTTGAAGAGAGTCAGGACTCACAGAATTTCGGGGCGACTAGATATGTTATTCTTGTTTACGTTCAGCCGGATAACTTTGAAGAGACAGGATTAGCCTATTTCAACGGTACAATTCCGCCGGGTACTAGTTTCAGGGAACACTTTAATATTACCGATTTCGCTGCCAAAACGGCCTTGGGTAATCCCGTTGCAGGAAATTTCTTCCTCGTTGGACCGGATGTAGACATTTCTAATGTTTGATCGTTTTGTTTGTAAGCAGGCCGTATCTATTTCTTCTTCTGGATTCCGCAGCACCAGAAGCTTTTGCTTGAAACTGAATCATAGTCTTGTGTCAGGCTAATGTACACATATACGTCAAAATTTGTGAGAGCGAGAGACACCAATCCCCAGTTTTAGTCACTGCCCTTCTTCTTCTTCTCCTCAGTGATCTCAATATTGTCTGGTGGGACGCCCTTGAGCACCCCAACACCTTCTTCAAGCAATTCCCTGATATCTTCAGCGACATCACCCTGCACGACAATTTCCTCTGCACCTGTTGGTGTTTTGGTCACTGAAGCCCCTGTAGCAAATTTTGACGCAAGCTGCTTCGCCGCCTTTTTGAGATCTATGCCAAAGGCTTCCAGGCCCTGAATAGAGGTGACATGTTTCCGCTTCGTACGTTCAATGCGCTTGATCGTGACTTGCGATGCAAGTTTCTTCTTAAGTGCTGCGTCGGCTTTGGCTTCTGCCTTGGCTTCCTTTTTGGCTGTATCTTGCTCAAGTTTTGCCTGTGCTTCCAGACTTAGAGTCCCGATTTTAGCTTGTAGTGCCTCTGTTAATGGATAGGTTATGTCAGTTCGCTGGCGAAGGTAGACCTTGTACTCACCGTCGGAGTAGAGCCCATCAAAGAGCTCTGGATTAACTTCCCTGAGCCACTCTTTGCATCGGGTTATGCTACTTCCAAACTCGCAATATTCGATAGGAAATGTGCACACTGACATTGATCGATAAGTTTTGATGATTCTAGATACTAGACAACAACGTACCAGCACAATAGAGAACTTGGATGGGTGCCTGAGGAGCAGGTTTTACGACTGCTGCCTCTAGTCCTGGGGCAGGAGAAGGGGATTCAATGTGGCTCTGTCTACGGCCCATTCTGATTATATGGATCTCAACAAAAGAGTGATTGTAGTATTTGTGGAGTTGTTGGGTGTTTATCTTATCTTTGAAAGCTCTTTGAAAGCTTGGTGTTCGACAGTCAGCGCCATACAACAGCCCTAGTACTTCAACTCTGTGTTCTTGAATCATGTCCCAAGTACACTGGGATCCATTGGAACTCTGCGACAAAGTGGGCTTATAGTAGGAACATCCTCAGATTCATAATCTCTGGGCTGGGAGTTTGATTATCATCTGACTGGCAGTACCTGATCATAGGATGAAAAAAGTAAGAGCAGCATTGCTATATAACCACCTAAAGAAACATTATTCAAGCACAAAAGCCATCTGGTTAATTCTCAGTACTATGCTTTTCTTCCTCCAGCGTCACTCCCAGCTGGCCCCTCTCCAGGTTTACTGGTCTGGGGACCCTTGTCATCTGCCCAGCTCTTTGTCCCTCCATATCTGTGTTTTTCTCCTTCTTCCTTTGGTGCATATGGCTGACTGCTCTTGCTCGTGGTCGCGTATTCTGCCGACGTTGCACCTGTCCTACTGAATTCTCCAGATGGGGCTTCGTACGGCTTTTGCACATTGTCATTGAGTTCATCGATTCTGTATACCTGCTGATCTGCAGCAGGCGAGGTGTCTACTTCCTTTGCATAGGTGTCACTATTGTGTTGGACACCAACAGCACTTCCACTTCCTCGGTTGGGCGCCTGGGACGCAGTGGCCCTTGGGGACGCTGCCGTGAAGAGGGAACGACGGGTGATTGGTCTTAATAAGTTGATTAGTAACATCTGGTCTTCCAAGGATTGTTCAATAATCCAGCAAGCGGGTCTCTTGCATACTTACAGCGCAGTTAACAAACCAGTGCTCAGAATTGTGTATTGGAGCTACTGCGCATTAACATGTCTTCACACGCGGAAACCATGACGTCATTAACAATCTGGTTCTTATGTCGAATATAAAACTGTGGACATCATGCGTATACGAACAGGCCAAAATACATGCATAAAAAGAGTGGTTTCCTGAGATCGAAATGAGAACCACCAGGTTATCAAAAAAACAGATGTCGGGTTTCATAAAGTCAGATAAAAGGAGAGTAGGACAGGCAAACGGGAAAAAAGGAACGATATCGTGTCATGTAAAAAATCTAGTAGAATACAATGGGAGGAGAAAAAAGAGAGATATACCCAGATAACGGTAGACACGCGGAAAATAATGGAGAAAATAATAAAAAAGATCTGCTCAGGATTCGACAAGGGAAACTGCAAAGTGCAAGCGTGGATAAAGCGTGACTATGGGCCAGATGATTTAGATGTTGAATAATGTGGAATGATGTGATAGAGATCAGAAGAAGAATCGAGTGCGGCAAATTGAAGTATGAAAGCACTCTCAATCATCGCCTTGTTCGCCGTCAACCTCTTCCTCGAGAATCCTTCTCATGGAAAACTGGTCCTCTTTAGAAGGAAAGTATTGTGCCTTCCTGAGACCAGAGTCACCACCGAGCCTGGCTATTGCGGATTTCCTGGCTGTCAAAATTTCCCCTCTCAGTGAATGTTCTCTCAATGGTGTTGCAGGCACTGAGGACAACTTGGTACACGGGGGTGTGCATGAGGGTGGGAATAGTTCCGATATAGACCCCGCAGAGAGTTTGTGAGCCTTCCTTCGCGGTGGAAGATTCTCCTTCACAAGTTCTTGTTCCCTTGAACCAATGAATCTCGTGTCAGAAATATCATCAAGCTCTTCGTCGAGCGGTGCAAGGGCTGCACTCGATACGGGTGATAAAGCAGAAGACGTGAGCCGTATAGTTGGGATAAAGATGAAAGGATCTTGATACACTACGAAACCAGGATAGTGCTCTGATTGAGGATCAACAGGGGGAGGCATGTCGCGTGGAGCTGGTAAGAAGTCGAGATGGCGAGGAGATTGCGACCATGAGGTCAGCAGATCATGATTGACCAAGCTTTGTTGTAGTAGTTGAGACTGAGATGTACTTCGGGATATTGAAAGACAGTCTTCAACTGATTCGTGATTTCTCAAACACGGCCGCATCCCAACTTTGACTTCAGGTGATGTTCCTAGCTTCTCGTCCATAGTGACCCCCACAGATACCTTGTTAGCAAGAGCATTCTTTGGCGTGCCGAAGTCCAATTTTCGTGCAGGACTATCCGGACCCATCAGAGCGTCTGTAAATCGCTGATAATGTGATGTTTTATTGTTCTGAGAGGATGCAGTGGGGACGGTTGAAGCTGATGTTTTCGTGGTGAGGGAACATAACCCTTCTTGGTTGAGTATTCTGCGTTTTGCGGGGCTGTAAAGGACTGAGGTGCCCGGAGAAACTGGGCGCTTTGTGCTTGTTCCGAATTTCGAGGAGCTGGGTGGAAGTAGAAACAGCTCTAAAGGCATTTCCTGGAGCGGGGCCCGAGGGCAGCAAGAAGAATTGCGAGAGGACTTGAAAGATGAGGAGGAAGGGAGCAGAGACATAATTGCGGAAGAACGGAAAGGGGAAAGGTACTGATCAAGTTGAACAATGGATCTGGCTCGACCACCCCTGCTTTTCTCACGATATCACGTTATCGTGACGTAACGCGTTCAATGCAATTACAACATGTCACATTCCTTGACTACGCGTGTCGCCTGATCCGTACTCTATCCATTACTCTACTTTCCGAGCCAGTGGTCCAGATCTTACGCTGGCATGACGACGTCAAATACGCCTGTACCAGTAGCATTCGGCCGTCCGAGCACCAGATTTCCCGAAGGCGTTGTGAGGTCGTCAAAGTCTCCGTACAGCGTCGCATCCGAGAGGAATGCTGCGGTCGTCTCATAAGATGCCTTGAGAAGCGGCGACGGGTTGCTTGAAATACCCTTCCGATTGAACGGTTTATAACCCCCTTCAAATGTCTGTCCCTAGTCAGTCCCAACCAAGGAAAAAAGCTCTCATGTGATGGCGCACCATGTAGTCCGCAATCAGCTCTAAATGTCTCCTGTCTACTTGAATATTATAAGCTCCGAAAACATCACCCATCTCTCGCAAAATAGCTGCGCGGGCCATCTCAACCCCATATGTTTTTAGAATGGCATAGATATCGTTCGAATAGATCCCTTCATCCTCAAGGATGCTCTCCCCTGAGCTTGTTGCGAACTCCCAGATGCCACGTAAATTCGATCCATTAGTCGCAAGCTAAGTACATGAATGGATGAAAAGTCACCATTATCAGGATAGGAATGATTCATATGTGTATGGCTTACTTTGATCTCAAAGTCTTTTTTGCTGTCACCCTTGACCTGGAAGCAGTCCTTTATCCCTGGTATTTCCCGGATAACAGTGGCACGACAAGTTCTCTCCACGATGCCAACAAATAGGAGCTTCGGTATATCGGTAGTGAACTATATAGATCTTCGTTAGCGTGTAAGAACGAATCCACACTTTTGAAGCCTACTTCTAACTCAAAGTTGCACTGAGATGGTGTAAACAAAAATGATGATGCATGGATCAAATGTTGAATGAACAAGTCAGCCACACGATCGGCCTCTTCCTCAAGTGTAGAATCCTTCCTTTTCTTTTTCTTCTCGCTTTCATCAACATTCATATCATCCTCATCCTCGGCATAGGCGGCTTCGATCTCTGCATCGTCGAGTTCGCCTTCACCTTCATCCTGTTCTTCGTCACTCTCATACGATGCCTTCTGCTTTTTCTGTCTTGCTCTTTTGTCGTCATCTGCATCACCATCACCAACCTCACTCTCCTCATCGTCATCCTTCTTTTTTCTAGGAGCCTCCCCATCATCATCTGCATCGTCACTAGCACTTTCCTTTTTCCTAGACTTCTTTCCCCTTCCAAGCTCTGCAATCTGGCTTTTCAGATCAGCGTCTAATCGCTTCATTTCGTTCGCAATCTCCTTCTTGAGCGTGAGAGGGAAACGACCGGAAAACGCGTTCAAAATCTCCATTGGCTCAACATTGTATTCTGTTGTGTATTCTTCTGGAGGGAAGAAATTGATGTCAATGTTAAAGACCGTACGACGGGCTTTGCCTTCAACCTTAAAGATTTCTCGTACAACTACGTTCTCAACGATTTGAGAGAGGGTAATACGACTTGCATGTTTGCAGAAAATATCAATATCTTCTTGAGAGATGCCTTGACGGATTTTCATGGTCATGGAGGGTGTTTTTGGTTTCTCTGATGCTGTCATGATAATTTCTCGAAGTCGGGGAATACCAAGAGTGACGTTGGTAGCACCATGTCCTATGAACAATCAAATTTGGAGCATATTGACGTCTCGTAAGAACACACCAGCGAAGTGAAACGTATTGAGAGTCATCTGAGTCGATGGTTCACCAACACTGTAGCCAAAAGTAAGTGAATATAGTGAAATAAAATGAGTGGCAACGTACCCTTGAGACGCTAGTAGTCCTACCGCTTCGCCAGGTTCCACTAAACTGCGCATATATTTCACATTCATCACCATCTTGAAATTATGCGTAGACATTTTTTCGTGTCTTCTTTTCACAAATTCTTCCTCCCCTTTCATCTCCAACAACTTATTTGGGTTCGTCTTCAGATAATTGTCTATAGCCAGTGCAAATTGCTCGGACGTTGCACCCAAAAACCTGCTAGGGTTATACTTGGCTATTGCTGGATCATATTTATCTCTCTTCGATAGATGGCCTTTCTTCGAACGTTCCGCTGATCTCTTAAGGACCTTTTTCATGTATGTGACCGCCGTGGTGTTATCAACGACGTCAGCCATACGACCTGGTTGCAAGCGCATAACCGATGACTCTTCGTTCTGGGCAATAAAATCAAATTGGTACAGATGCTTCTGCTTCGTCACGTCAAGTGCATCTCCTCCATAAGCAAATTGATACACTGAATTATCGCTCCCTCGAACCGTGTGGTCGTAATGTACACGAATTCCCTCCATGTGTTTGATAAGACAGCGCTGGAGATAACCCGATCGAGATGTCTTGACGGCGGTGTCAATAAGACCCTCGCGTCCAGCCATGCAGTGAAAGTAAAATTCTTGCGGCTTAATGCCAGTCAGGAAGCGGCTAGCGATGTAGCCACCAGCGATTGCTTTGGTCTCAAAAGGCCGAAATGACGGCAATGTTTTTCCGCTGACCATTACAGGCACACGACGACCTTCTAATTCCTGTTGACCCAAACCACAGGATATCTGACGTACATTGACCGCAGAGCCCTTTGCACCAGACTGGGTCATAGTTTGCATGTTATTGTTGGGGAATTTGCGCAAAAGATTCGTCGGTAGACAAGCATCGGAAATGGAGGTGGTGAGTTTAGAGAGTTTGGTTTTGACAGTCATATCAAGGCCAGCCATCTTCGTGTCGTCGTGTAATACATCTTGAAGGAGTACCTCCAGATTCGAGGGAATCTCCTTTGCAGGTGTATCTTTTAGGGATGGGAAGTTATCAATAGCCGCCTCTGTACCCCAACACTTGGCCTTTTTAAGCAATTCGTCGCGTTTCCGATCTCCTTCTGGGGTTAGAACCAAATCATCCATTCGACATGTGAAGGCTCGATGTTGCAGGAACTTGGTGAACAAACGGCTAAGAATACCAAGAAGTTTCCCAGCAATTTCTGGACCATAAAGCTCGTAGACCGAGTGTACAAGGCCATAATCGCTGGCACCAAACGCTGCTTTGTCGAGGACACCACAAAGGAGCTCCCCATCCATGAAGACAACCTTGTCCTCTTTAGAATCCTCTCCCCAGAGGAAACCTGGTACCTTAGTCTTTGCATCTAGATTGAGGCCTTTAAATTGAGGTGGAGTGATGTTTTTGAGAATGGTCGAAATCTGGAGTCATACCTTCGATTATTTGCTGAAAATGATAGTAGGACCGACTCACAATTTGTTTTCCCGTCCACAATGGTCTCGGCTTCCAAATTGTTGGGGGTAATGTCTCTAGACGACCTGTATGGCAGTAGTCTTCATCTTCAGGCCGGAGAGCTCCATAAAGTAATTGGAAGTACTCTTCTCGAGATAAGAAAGTATCTCGACTTGTCATCCAAACACCAGCAACAACATGATCTTGGATCAACCCACGCAGAGGGTTACCAGATGTTGGAACGAGATACTGATTATCCGTATTAGCAACTATCATAGCTTCAGCTCGAGCCACATGGTTTTCTGTCAAGATATTACAGCACGAAAGTGTCAGGCTAATTCTTGCTCCAAGACAGAAACACATACGAGGGAAGTGAATGTTCATCTCTACAGATAAATCAGCATAGGTCTAGATCATCTCAACGTATAAGCTTACCGTCACCATCAAAATCGGCTTATAGTCAATTCAGAGATGCATCAAGTCAATGAGTATTTAGGGACAACTTACCGTTATAAGAATTACTGGATGATGTCAGTTGGTCGTACCTCAAGCTCGGTCAATATTGATTGCAACATACCAGTTGGCATAGTGCATACGAATCGTCTTTTCTCCTTTCAAGACCTTTGCCTTGTGGCACATCATGCTCGGCTTATGCAATGTCGGTTGGCGATTGAGAATGAGGATGTCTCCGTCCTTCAAGTGTCGGTATACTTTCTTGTTGATCGCAGGTGTGCGTGTGGAAAGACCCTTGCGTCCTAGAACTGCATGCTCTCCTTCTTGAGGTGTGAGTAGCTGGTTCGCAATGGCAGTACGTTGCTCAATAGTAAGTTTGTCCTGATACGAATGTTAACGTTTGGAATCCCAATCAAAGGAATGGATACCAAAAATTGTTGATGACCATCTTCATATTCAACCATGCTTGCTCCTGGGTAACCGTGTGAGCCGGTGATCACTCGTTGGCGCATTTCGTGGAAATTGGCCGGAGTGACAGGCTCAGGGAAGGTGAGCTTCCTCGCGAAGACAGGAGGAATACCAATCTCGTTGGGTTCAATGTTGACATCGGGTGAAATGACAGAACGTGCAGCGTAATTGACACGCTTTCCCTATCATGCTGTTGGGGTATTACTCAATTGAAAAGTGAAACCAAACCCACCATCATATTTTTACGGAAAAGGCCCTCCTTCTTCTCCAGGCCCTGCTTCACTCCAGGTGGAGGGAGTTTGCCGTTTCTCATATGCTGAGGGTTTTGGCTGCTATCAATGAAACTATTGACGTTTACTTGTAGTTGAACAAGAAGCTCAAGAAGTGAGGCTAGAACTTTTCTGTGTGCATTCTCATCGCTAGGTTCGTCTTTCTTCTGCTGTAGAGTTCGAGCTTCGATGTTGACATCTCTCATACGATATGAGGTACTTATGATCTGGGATAACAGCTCGTTTTGAGGATGTTCATATATTGTTTCGCCCATTTTTACTGGTGGTCGATAACACGTCGGGGAAACTGCAATAACCTCCATGAAGAACATGTCAGCAGAGGCATAGCCTAATGTTTTGCAAGAAAGGGGGTCATGACGCCCGAAGATTAAGGAACAAGCGACAGCTTCATTGCGGAACAGACGACGCAGGTGTGCGCGACATTCCTCCGGCGCCACAACCCGTTCGTTGCGACCTCTGGCAGTCTTCATCCTACCATTGGCTGCTCTAGGTAGTTGTCCATCCTTGGCGTCCGTCTCAATCATGCCCTTCTCGATATAATTGGTCTCAACCTCATCATCTTCCTTCTCCTCTTCCTCCTCCTCCTCCTCCTCTTCGCTTTCCCCCGCTCGAGAACTACCCATATCAGCATCAGCATCAGCAGGGGGTCCTTGCTGCTGTGAGAGGGCAGAATCACCAGTCTGCTCCGCCAACATGACGTTGGGACGCTTTCTCGTGAGTGTGCCCTTCTGTTTCGGAGAGAGGTCGTATTCAATGATTTTGGTATGGCCTTCTTTGCGATATGTATAGCCGACTCTAAGTAAATAGCAACGTCAAAAGAAGTATTAAAAAGAAGAGTACAACGCACGAATTGCAGTCTACATTCTGACATTTCTTGAGAATAGTATTCTTGAGAAATTCATTGATTACTTCTTTGCGGGCTTGATATACCAGGGCATCTTTGTAATCATGGCGCGTACTGCTTTTCGCTCGGGACAAGTGAATGGCAACATAGAGGTTGATTCGTGTCATGAATTCTAGGGGAGTTTCATCAGGAAGGCCCACATCTCCTTCAACATCTCCTTCGTTCTCTCCGGCATCAGCTTTTGTCTTCCGTCTCCGCACCCGTAACTGAATATCTTCTACACCCTGCGCAGCCTCCAGCATCCCTCGCTCCAGTAACCGAAGTTTGGCTATATATAGACATAACTAATGGATATCAGAGAAAAACTAAAATTCAGGCAGTAACCACTTACTACTGTTCGACTCATCTTGAAACGATGGCAGAACATACAGCATCCTCGCAGAAGATTATACATGTTCCCCATAAATAATGGATGGAAGACTGGTGCAGGGAGCTCAATATGGCCATAGTGTCCAGGACAGGTGTAATATGTAAGGTGGCAAGTTGAACAACTGTTGAATCGGTTGAGCTAATGCTCGAAATTTTTTTCATGAACCCACATATCCGAGCGATCGCTTGGTCCGAGAGCAGGGTCATAGAGACCGCCAATACTAGGTCGATTCAGATCATCAAGAAGTACAGAATTAACGATTTGTTTGACGGAAATGCGACGAATATCTTGCGAAGTCAAGAACGAGAAACCAACGCTAGTAACAGTTGAGGGAAGTGAGTGGGCAATGTTCATTGTAAAACAACACAGCGACATTGAGATTTGTATTGCGTGATCACGTGAGACAAAATCGGTCTGTCGTACACAAAATTAAAACAACTGGTAAATTGATGCCAGGTGATACTCTCAAACCACTCCGCTACGTCTATTCCCTACCGTCCGCTGTTTTCCTGATTTCATCTTCTGCGCTTCACCCACTAGTTCTGCAATCAACCCATTATATGTCTTCGAGTCCTGTTGGAGGGCGTCTTTGGTTTGTAGAAGATGTGTCAATAGGCGAGAGGTGTTTTCTGTCTGAGCTTTGATATCAGTAAGATGCTGTTCCAGGACGCCAAGTGGCTGGATATTGAGGTCTTCTAAGAGGTTCTTAGTTGAATCATTTTGACTCAAGCGTGAACTCGCGCACTCATATCTAATTGAAGGAGAGAACCGACTTTATCCATGTCCAGGTTGGGTTTAGGGCCGAACTGTGTCATTGCAGAGCTCTGTCGGAAAATGGGCGTCCCCGACCGCGATGGCTGAGTGGACACCGAGAACGAGTTTCGTCCACTGACAGGGAGTGGTGTGGAACTGGAACGTGTGCTGATCTCCAGTGGTGGCAGATGTTTGCTGTTTGCTCGAGGTAGAATTTCATCCAAATTAACGGGTATGCCGAGGGTAATAAGATGCTGTCGGCGTATGCGTGATTGTATCCAATTTGGCGGCTTGGTGGGCGGAGGTGTCTGTAGCAGTACTTTGTACATTTCCCGACTGTCGTTATGAAGCATACTTAGCTCGATTGGAAGATAATATACTTACCTTTCCGGTGTCACCAGTATCTGTGCTACGCCCTCTATCTCTCGTATGGGATCGTCTGTTGTTACCTCTGAAATGTCCTCATCTGCCCAAAGAGGTTCCAGAATGCTATGTATCTCTGCCTCCAATTCTGATCTTCCTGGTAGTGGGTCTAATCTGAGGGATTGCCAGTCTCGTTCAGATGGGGTTCTCAAAAGAGCCTGATTGTTGAAACTTGCTGTCACAGTCGGGGATCCCCCAAACTCCTCAAAGTCTCCAAAGTCGTCCTGAGTTTCAACCGCAGAGGTGGGTGCTGTATTGAAGTCCTCAAAGTCGTCAAATCCTGAGTCGTCCAATTCAAGAGGCTGGGGTATGGATGGGCGGGTTTTTATTGGAGAGACGCCCTCTGGTGAGGCAATGGTATCCCACACTGACACGCCAAAGGATAAATCGTCCTCCATAGAAATTGGAGAGGCTACCGATGAATACCTTTGGCGTTGTTTGCGACATTCATCATGTCGTCAGACCATCACTTCCTCTTTGCATCGTTGGACTCCAAACCACCTTCTAACGCTAGGAAAGTCCATATCAAGAGATTGTATGACATTCTACATCTTTCCATTCAGCGGAGTGATTTCGCAAGAGCGAAGCGAGCCTGGGCCATATTAATCCGCTGCAAGGAATTTCGATGGGAGGAGCACTGGACGACAGGCTTGCACATCCTCAATGAAGGCAAGACAATAACAGAAAACATACCTCAACGGACGCAATATCTCCGTGCCATGATATTACGCGATGTAGACAAAGTATCATCCTTTTGCCTTTTTGTCATCAAAGAAAGCCAATGGATATCCAGGAAACAGTGCTCAAAGAACTTGTCCTTCTTTTCATACTATCTGGTCAATATTCACAAGCATTAGACGAACTGGAATTGTAAGTTTATGGACAAAGCAGGTAAAAATACTCTGATAATGATTATTATATAGATATCTTCCTTCGTTCCCATACCAAGATAATCCTGTCCTCCACATATATGCTGGACTTTTGTGTCTGTACCTTGCACAAAGATTGAAGGGTGAATACAACAAGATTCATCTACATTTATCTACTTACACCTTTTAGAATCTCAGGTACCGGATAACTCTTACCTACGAGATGCGCAATCACATTTCGGTCGGGCAAAGTCTATTGATCCATCCAATGCAGTGGCAGAAGCTTTTCTGGAGGAAGTAGTTACATTTCCTATTGGTCTGGTTGACAATAAAAACTCTAACAGTTCTTTAGATAAACGGGCTACAGAAACAGACAGACGAAATAATTGACTCCGAAAACGAAGGCGGGTGGGCCGATAACCTCACTCTCCGACGAAAACATCCATCTCGCCAACATGAAATGATATTATTCTGAATCTGGATCTGAGTCCGAATCCAAATTTATAGTTGGCATTTCCTCGTCCTCATCTCTGACTGAAATTGGAGTTGAGTCTGAGGGTCCAGACTGCTGAGCTCTCGATGGGGGCTGTGAATATTGTAGTATAGGGGCTTCCATAACAGATGGTTGATATGGTATCAACCGTTCTTCATCTACCTGTGCTTCTTTGGAAATGAGCTTAGGAGATGATATGGCTTTTTCTTTTCCTTTAAGCTGTGATTGTGTTGCTGATATCAACTCTTGTCGTACTACAGGTAGAGTAGTTTCCGAAGGGTTTGAGGGATGGGAAGATATATGTATCATGAGTTCCTCGGGTGGTTGGGGTGTAGAATTACCCATCTCGATGTCCAGATGTTGCTGTATCTCGGTTTGGTTTGTATATAATCCAAGAGATTGACGTAACTCTACTTCCTCGTGTGACTCCTCACTGAATATGAGGGAGATATTCTCAGCAAGGGGCATCGGCCTCATGAGAGGCGGTAAGCGAGGATGAAGTAGCAAATCGAGCTGTCGCTGGGATCCCTACATAAAGAGTCAATCCTGGGTTGCTTAGACGACTCAATTTTGATATTTACGATGATACAGCCACGAGAGATTGTCATAATAACCAAGGGTAAGCTCTTTGACAATGTACTTGATGTGCCGGATGCAATCTCAATAGCGATCTCGTGTAGTTTGTTGATTACCTGTGAATGGAGACAAGGATCGGGTGAAAATCTTGCTGGAGGCATGCGAGTGATCTCAAATAGCATCGCAAGTACTACTCGAACCGATATAGATTGCATCGCAGCCGGGAGATTGGGATCTCGCAACAAGAATCTGACCACTAAAGCACTCTGTCGGATCAGAGTATCTTGAGACATAAATCTAACGCACCCTCTAATGCGGTCAGAAATACCTTCCCATCCAGATCTGTTGGGCATATAACAACTCTGATGAGAGAGAAAACCTCATCTCCTTCGTAACTCTGAATTTTCTTTTTACTCTTCCTTCCTTTAGCAGGCGCCGAACTTTTGGATCCAGTGTCTGGACTAGATAATAATCTTGAGATGAAAGGGATGATGACCTTCATTAGACGCATGGCAATCTGGGGTGAGTGGGACGAGCTCCGGCCTTTCAGAACTGTCTCAAGTGTATAGAATATAATACAGTGGTGTTCACTATCACATCAACCATGTCAGTAAGCAGACTAATACTCAGTGCAGCGGGACTTACGCTAGACGATGCTGCTCAATGATATCAGCGAGGGCTATCAAAATTTGCGTGACATGTGGACCAAGATGACAGTCGACTCTTGACAAGGTTCAACCAGCCATTGAGAATCTGGGAAAATGAGACAAACCTTTCCACAAGAGAGATTATAAGAGAACAGCCAAGAATTTGAATCTTTGGGATGACAGAGAGCTCGAGTGTGTGAATAATTGGGTCGAGGAAACCATCCTGTTGACCATAACATGAGTGATCCAGTATTGAATGACGAAGTCGCTGACTTTGGGGTTGTCCGTAGACCTGAGAAGCTGTAGTGCAAATCGTACAATTATTCCGAGAGGTAACTGAACTGGTCGATATACAGTGGCACTATATTTGATGTAGGATTGCATTGAGTACGTGATTAGGTGGACCTACCCCATTAATTCGTCAAGGATGATGATGGCACAGTTGAGCCTGTCGAGCTGGAGTGGGATGAATGTGACTGGATCTTCGTTAGCTGGCACAGATACATTGACAGGTGCTGTCGTTACAATGTCAGACAAACGTAGTGATTTTGCAAAGAAGTCCGGCATGCCTTGGGCAGCGAAGGTCGTTCGAAGTGACCAGAACGCATTCATTCCGAAGGTCAGAGTTTCATCAAGAGTCTTCCGCCATAAGCTGGAAGCTCCTAATTTGCCCCCTGTGACATGTATCACGGAATATAACCGTGATGCTACATCCAACAGGTTGTGAGACGCTGGGGCGTAGGAATTTCCATCTAAGAAACTTAAAGCCAGGCTGGAAAGTGCTGGGTAAGAAGTCTTATGTAGTGTTGGATATAAGGTGATGAGGTTGACTAGGGTTATCATTGCTACCACCTGCAAATTATCGGTGTAGCATGATTGAAGATAAAAATAATATTCCGCACCTTAAGCTCTATGTCTTTCGTCTGTTCAACCAGAGGCACCAATGCGATGAGGAGCTTGGGAATGACTGGGGCAGCAACTTGGCGCCGAAATTCTGAAACTTCATGGGTATGTGTCAATATTGTTTTCAAGAGACGGATTGCAGCTTTCAAGACAACAGGTGTGTCGTTTTTCTTATATGGAACAATGAGGGAAACTGAGTATTGATCCTAATCGAACAGACGGACTGATATTGAGAGAAGAGCTACTCCAGCCCAGGATTGTCCATATTCTAGGAGCAATCTTTGAGAAAGTAACACAGACTTTTGTGCAAGAACCATTCCAGCCCAGCGTCCACCTATATCCTTTGAATGCAGTAGAGATTGAACTCGAGCGATCCATTTCGGCAAATGAGATGAGGGTGCGAGATTTTCAGATGTCAGGGAGTCCAAGACAAATGGAAGGTGAAGAAGCGTAGAGACATCCGACGCAAGATGTATATTTAGGAAAGTCTTGAGTGGATGGTGTTCACTCATTGACAGTTCGTGAAAATTCACTCTTAATTTTTTCGGTTATTGACGCCTGATGATAATATCTACAAATAGGGATCGGCTTTAGCAACCAAACGCGTCAATGTTACCATGCTCATACTTTCCGTCCGACCATCCAGCGGCCCATTGTGTTTCACTCACTCGCCTACAGGATACACCAATTCTTACTAGGAAATGACATCACCCTTGTTTCTCTCTCATGATATCGAGGAACACCTGCAGTTGTCAGCGTTCAAGGTACATCAGCACATCCCATGTCAACAAAATCGACTCAACGGATTAAATAGGGAAAATTTGACAGCACAAAATTTATTTCCTCAATATCAGAGAGGCTTATTACCCAGTCCAATGCCGACAATGGGCGTGCGTGCCAAACAGCTTTGAGACCCTGAGCCAATCCTGACTGTTGGTCATATCGTTAGCGTTTGATCCCAAGCCGTTCCTCCAGACATTCGAAGTTGCTGTTGATAAACTGATTGTGTTGCGAAAGGAAATACAGGAAAAGACGGAACAGATGGAAAAGAGCGTGAGGGTGGGAGAAAGAGAATACTCCAAAAAGATGACAGACTTGAATCGCAGCTTCGACGTGAGTTGATCCCTCCCTAGATTAATTGTACTCCATCAATGTAGCATCGCGCGTAGGCTGTAGGAAATACTTTTTCCGGCATGGAGGGTCGGATGAATGATGTCATCAGTACCGCTGTTCGGATAGGTAAGTATGTTTACTGGATTAGCTATCTATTGAACAAATTGATTCCAGGTGACCAGCTTGAAACTGTTCATGTTGAACGGCAGAGAGCGCAAGCAGCGTATGACTTGATAGACTACTATAATCATTTCAGCAAAGGAGAAACAAACCGCTTAGATGCTCTGCGGAAAGAAGGCCGTGCGGGTCGACGACAAGTAGCTATCATTCTTCGGAGACTAAACACCGTAGCAAAGGAGGTCGATCTCCCGTCTGCCGAAAAGGTGTGAAGAGTGTCCTGGATCTATTTTGCAGCTGAAATGAAGTGTCTTCTTAGACCAGGGAACACATCGAGAAATATTGCGAAAAGTTTGAGAAGGAAATGTTGAATCTCTTCGATCGTTGCTATCGAAAAGGTGATCCAAAAATGATGCATGTATGTCACTTAGATCTGGGAATAACATCGGCATCTCATTTGCGTGATTTCTCAGCATTGTTCCCAAACGCTGCTCGAGTTTAATGGAGGAATTTCATGTGTCCAGGTTTACGTGAACCAACATGACTTTTTCATCAACTCAGATCAAAAGGCTAAGCCTTCCGAAGATGCTGTGCTGTGAGCTACCTTTCCTCACAATCTCTCAAACAATCGCTGAACAGTCTGCAGGTGGCGTTCAATAGCTGATCCGGACGTCGTTTCTCCCAAGAGTGAACTTGGCCTGACTGAACTATTTGAAGAAATCAGAGTCACTGTGGACCAGGAGGCGCAAATTGTGAAGGCTGTCTTCCCCAACCCTCCAATGGTCATGCAAGTTTTTCTTCAGCGTGTGTTTGCTCAATCGGTAAAAGGTACTCCTCATCACTCTGAAATTAGCTCTTATTATCTTTGCGATCAGATACAACAATACATGGAACAACTCTTGCACCGAGGATCTGAGATATCTGAACTAGCCTATCTCCGTGTGCTTCAGATGGTGCACATCCAGACATCATCTCTGGTGGACGATCTCAAGAATCATGAACTTCCACATGTATTACCTCGTACACCTTATGAAGCCCCGGAATCCCGACAATCACTGACGGCTGCAGCTCCTATTACTGGACATGCGACGACAATGAGTATAAGCGTAATGCTAGAGACTGCGATGGAGGAACTTTTTGTCCCGTACACGGAGGGCCAACGCTACATGGAACGTGAAATTAAAAGCTTAGGGGCACTATGTGCCAATCTACTAACTTCATTTTCACGTTATCACGTATGTTTCAACTATCCACCTCGAATATGCCACCTTACTGCTTGGCAGAAAACCTCAAAAGTCAAATCATCGGTGTTCGATCGTGTTGTTAATCAGATCAACGCCTCAAGCGTGGGTGCAACGACATCAGCCCAGGCCGCCGCAGCCCTTATGAGGTTTGGTGGTATGACAGCAGAGCGTAAATCAGATCAGATCAACGAAGATCCTGTGCAAGAGGAGGATGGTTTTCTGTCAGTGGAAACAGCAGAGAAGATTCTGAAATGGCATGCCGAGGCTACAGGACGATGTGTGGAGCTTAGTCCATCCGGTGACGTGTAAGTATCCCTCATTTGATCAGTTTGCAATACTTGACCAGGTCTAGCCCTAAACATACATTCTCCTTGTTGCGTGTTCTGGCTGATGCAATTGCGACATCTTACATAGATGAAGCCATCGAAACGTAAGATTTGCCGTCAGTTAAGGTATCATATTTCTCATATCATGTAGAGCCCAAGCTCGATTAGATGCCGCAGATACTAAAGCCGAACCCTCCTTTCAAGCACTAACAGTGGTTCGGTCAATTGATCTTATTTGTCACCTCTGGCAGCAGTACATCAATGCCGTCGTATTGCCTTTGGCCAGCTCCTCAGTGACATTGCGGAGAGAGATGGTTGTATTCAATAATCAGACTATAAGCAGGATAGAAAATGGAGCCAACAGTCTACTCCAGCGTGTCACTGATTGTATGTCCCTTCTTCTGGGTTTCGACCATTCTTTTGACTGGATCGCAGCTGTTATCTCTTGGTTATCACTTCAACTCGGGAAACAGAAGAAGAATGACTTCAAACCTCGGAATGACGATCTCTCATTTGCCCGTGTCAACACTGAACCCTGTATAGCCTGTTGTGACATGCTTGAAAAAGTTCGAGATGCTGCTCGACAAAATCTGGGCGGAAAAAATCTTGAAATGTTTCTGACCGAAATTGGTGTTGCATTCCATAGCCTTCTGCTTGAGCACCTACGCAAGTTCCCTGTTAGTGCAACAGGTGGCCTCATGCTCGCAAAGTAAGTTTCATGAAATTGTGCTTATCGAGTAGCAACCCCCATATCTTCTTAAATAGGGATATCAAATCATATCAAGACACGATAAGTACTCTTGGAATTCTCACTTTAGATGATCGTTTCGAATTTATCAAACAATTGGGGAACGTGTTTCTCGTGCGGCCTGAAATCCTCAAGTCGTATATTACAGAGAACTCTCTTGGGCGCATCGATGTTTCACTCTTGAAACCCTATCTCGCATTGCGCAGTGATTGGGGGCAGTTCGAAAAAGGATTTAATGACGCCACTGACGAAACACCAGACAGTTTTGGTACCAGTGGTATAAAAGATCGGTTTGGTAGATTGAGTGTAATGATGAGGGATTTGGAAGGATCGAAAGTCGTGGATGGCCTGAGCTCCTTCACTATGCCGACCATGCCTACCGTGCCAACAATATCCGCGAGCTTTGCTGGCGCCTTTTCAATACCTGCACGGTCATCTAGTGGTGGTGTTTGATGTAGTTCAAATTTCGAGTATAAATTACTATCTTGTAACTATTGATCTTATTCGCCTCGGAAAACTGGTCTGCGTTTTTCTCTGAATGCAGTCAAAGCTTCTTTGCGATCCTTTGTTGACAATAAGGTCTCATATGATGCCCGTTCGAAGTCTAAGCCGGCCTCAAGCGCAAGATCTTCACAACGATTGACCGCCAATTTCGCTGCTCTCAATGCTAAGGGTGCTAAGAATTATTGTCAGGTACGGGACGTAAATTATTGAGCTGAAAGTGGCACACCATTCCTGGCGATAGAATCTGCTAGAGTAAGTGCTCTGTCGAGGGCAGTTGTGTTAGGATCGGATAGATAGTTGACGAGGCCTAAAGGGGAAATACCATGGCTCAGCTCATTGTCTTCGTACTGAAAAGATTAATTACCCCAGTCGAGTGCTTCTTGCGCATTGAGGGAGCGTGCAGTGAAGATCAAGTCTTTAGCCCGAGCCAGACCAAGCACTCGTGTTGCCCGCTGTGTGCCACCGGCACCAGGGATAATCCCGAGGGCTGTTTCCGGGAGACCAATCTTGGTCACTTCACATCCTGATTAATTACAGACGATCATTGAGCGCATTGGAGGTTGTACATCATCGGCCGAGACAGCCTACCGGCAACGCGAAGATCACAGGCGAGACTCAGCTCTAAACCACCGCCTAACGCTGGGCCATCAATTGCCGCTATTGTTGGAATTGGGAGAGCCTCAAGTTTGCCGAGTGCGCCTCGGAGTTCCATCAAAAACTTATTGACTTGGAGCTGGTCCATAGTTCGTCTTTCTACAAGATCTGCACCTGCACAAAAGGATCCGACTGTCGTAGACTTGAGGATAAGAACGCGGATACTAGATATGAAATTAAGACAGCTGGAAGTGTAGGACGGCAAGAACGAACCTCTTGTCAAAATGGGCTTCTTCCAGGCACTCCGTGAGTTGCTATTGAAGGAAGTAAATACCCGGTATATACTGGTTTTTGAGGTAAGTAGTACCTTGAGAAGGTTAACGGAAATTGCATTTTTGGCCTGTGGCCTATTGAGGGCGAGTGAAACAATCCCAGGGTGCTTTGGAACTGCCTCGAGAAAGGCGTCTTGTTGTGACACCGTAGAGAGCAACCTACGAGAGGCTCTAACCAGGTGGGCTGAGGTTCTGTATGAATGGATGAGGTTGAACCGAAGCATGCCGGTTTTGACCCAAACCGGACTTGGGTTGGAATAAGCTGCGTGGACAGTCAGTCTGAATAAAGGTTATTAGTGACCGCATGGCTCCGGCCTTGTCAATACGAGTTGCCAGCATCATTGATTAAACCTCATGGAGTTGCCATTGCTGCTGGTGCCATGTTTATATTCCGTTTCAAAAGTTAGAGAACTTCATTGGTTGCAGCTGGCCGTGAAAGTACATTGCTCGTGAGAACAACACTTCTTCTCCCTCAGCCTTGACCTCGTCCAGAATGCTGCAATCGTTGTCCACGATTTTGTGGGACAGGACAGTGAGCTATCTTGACGTCTGGTGCTTCCTCTCACATATCATCCGCAGGCAGATTGGAACACGGGGTTTCTAGATTTTCTCGATATCGCCGTGCCAGGCTGTGTCGTTGCTGTTTCAATTCTTAAGGTTCTCTTTGTTGTTCTACCCATTCCCAAGGTACTGCGGAACTCCTATGGGTGGTTGATGTCGCCATTTCGGAGCTTTCTCGCCCTCCAAGATTTGGTTGAGGCTCCCGGACCTACACTCGATGTGTCATCCTCGAAAATGCTGGTCCTTGCGGCGTCCTCATGCCTTGTCTCGTTGTCTGGCTTTGTCTCTCTCATTTTACAGCTTCTTCTGGGTGACCTGAGTTTGGCCCTCAGAGGCAGTTTTCTTTGTTTGATTTGGGTCAGTACCGAATCATAAATAATGGGACATCTCAAAATTCGGTGCAGCTGACCATGCATGAAGTGTTATATTTCTTTCAAGGTTTGCCTTCAAACCTACAAAACGCCGCCATATCTCTTTATCATTTTCGCATCTTTACATGCGCTTCGATTGAGCATTAGTGTCGGTTGCGCTCTGCTTTCCGACAAGATTGAATGGTTTGACCTCGGATTATTAATTTTAAATCTCCCGTTCGTTGGAGCTTTTATCTATATCGCCGGAACACTTCCACTCACGACTTCGCTCCCATGTGAAAATGTGGCAAGGACTCACGACGTATGTACTATCCAGAACTGATTACGGCGGTTCTTGAATACCTACTTAGGTCCCGTCACATCTGCTCTCCAATCCTGAGGATAACGTCACACTGTGGTCTTGGGGCACCTTCAAATTTGTTGAACCCCTCATGATGCTGGCTACAAGGAGGACACTCGGGGAGACAGATGTTTGGAGTTTGTCTCCGTACTTTCGCCATCGTAATTTATTTAATAAGCGTTTGGAATATCAATCTCGGTGTGTAAAGCTCGGACTGGTGACTTCTTAATCCTCACACGCCAGACAGACATCCTACCCACTCGCTTCTCCATTTCTTAGTTGTATCCAACTCACTTGATCTGTTCTTAGATTTAGTTTTGGAGCTTTGGAGTGCCATCATTGGTAAGTCTTGGTCATAATTTCACTTCTCGTTTATCCACTGTCGATAGGTTTTGTCCCACCATATGCTTTGAAGGAGATACTGGCTGCCCTGGCGCGCGATACCCCTGCAGCGCGGCAGAAGGCCTATCTATGGGCGATCGCCGCCTTTTTTGCCAATCTATCCTTCGCCCAGGTTGACCTTTTCCAAGCATGGCATACAAGACGCTGCTACGAACGCACCCGGGGGCAACTTTTTTGTGCCATTCATTACAAGGCCCTTAGGAGACGGGAAGTTAGCGGAAACCTTAACAGCAATGAAGCAAATTCCAAACTTGGAAAAATTGTTAATATCATGCGGTGTGTTGCTCTTCAACACGGATTAAATTTACAAATTTAGTGATCACCAGTGGAGATTCATATGCCGTTGCGCAACGGTTTTGGGAATTTTCTGGGATTTGCACGGCTCCCGTTCGTCTTTTAATTGCGTTGATATTCCTTTACAAGTTCGCTCGTTCTTCTGCTTGTTCGTGATTTATAATCATGCTCCAATGAATCAGGGTCCTAGGCTGGAGTTCTCTCGCCAGTGTAATGATCGTGCTTATTGCATGGTTGCTCAGCTATCCACTGATTCAAGTGAACATTTCGGTAAGCATATAATCCTCGAGTAAGTTGAATCTATCAATGATGGCGCAAGATTGCAAGGTCAATGCTCGAGGCTATGGACAAACGTCTCAATACTGTCAATGAGCTCCTACAGAACATACGTTTCCTGAAATTCTACGGGTGGGGTAGGTTTTCTTGTGTATTGCCTAGTCCTAGTGTTGATCTGCCATTTATGCCAGAAAACTATTGGTCTTCCCGAGCACAAAGTGCCCGAAGTGTTGAATTGCTCTGGAGGATTCGTGCCTATGTTATAGAAGTAATTGTGGGATTTATCTGGTCAGATATTTTCACCCCACCCAGAAACCAACTAGAACCGCACTCTATAGGATCTGGATTCCCTCTGCCACCGCACTTGTCGCTTTCCTATGCTATACGCTAATTGAAGGACAGCAACTGACAGTGTCAAAAGCTTTCACTGCCCTTGCGCTTTTCTCTTATCTACAGGGACCAATGGCCACTTTGCCAGGCCAGATTCAGGCCCTCTTGACAGGTATGGTAGCTGATGGCACTATCTGGAATTCTGTTCATGCAATCCATAGCCCACGTATCTATGCAACGAATTGAAGCTTTTCTCTCAGAAGGAGAAGTTCCAGACTGGGCCTCTACTCTCTCTTGTGATAATAGTTCTCAGCAGAGGAAGGATATCGGGTTCAGTGACGCTACCTTTGAGTGGGATGATTGCTCAGGGGATTTCGCACCTTCGCGCTTTTGCCTTGGTCCCCTCAATTTCATCTTTCCATCCGGGAAGCTAACATTGATCAGTGGTTCGACAGGATCCGGGAAGACCGCTCTACTCTCGGCTCTACTCGGAGGTAATAATATCAATTTGTCAAATCTAATATCTCATTGAGCCCGAGTAGAGATGCACTGCTTGTCTGGGTCCGTTTATGTCAACAAAACACAACATAGGCTTGCTTACTGTGGTCAAAATTCATGTGAGTTTATCTGGTTTTCTTCTATGACTAGCTAATTCCGGCTGAATAGGGCTAGAGCACGCGACTATCCGGGATAATATTGTCTTTGGCTCCGCTTATGGCTACAGTAAATCCAGATATGACAAAGTCGTCGAGGCTTGTGCTCTCATCCCAGATCTGAAAGTTCTTCCTGCCGGCGATCTCACTGGTATGTGAAGACAACTTAACTGCATTTTATTATTGCCTGAGATCAATTGGTAGAAATTGGTGAGAAAGGAATTACCCTATCTGGTGGGCAACGTGCACGGATTGCCTTGGCCCGTGCAATATATTCTCAAGCCCAAGTATATTTTTCTGTGCCCTCTTCTGACTCCGAGACTGATGGCTTTTCAAGTGTTTACTACTTGATGATCCGTGAGTTGCTCACTGAATTCGGTTCGGACGCTGTTTTCATTGCCAAGAAGTTTGGCGGCTGTCGATATGCACACGGCCCAGCACATTGTGAAGTCTTGCTTTACCGGGAGCCTTGCCGAGAACCGGACCATCATACTGGCCACCCATCACATTTCCCTTTGCCTGCATATTGCATCCTATGTAGTGGAACTTGATGCAGGACGGGTATTGCATCATGGTGTCAAACCAAAGCGGGAAGATATTTTTGATGAGGTTATCAAGTTCGAGGATCAATCAGGTGCTCAAGTTGAAGATAGTTCTGCTATTGATGAGCTCGAGCTCAGTGCTGGTCCCAGGGGCGATGAAATAGTTTTTCCAGATTACTCCCCTGGTTCAGAACCAGACTTGACTGATGGTAAACTTATTGCGGCAGAGGTCCGCGCTGAAGGTCGCGTCTCTGTGCGAACCTACTTAACCTATATCTCCGCCGCAGGCATTTGGTGCTGGATCATGTCGCTGATCATCATGCTGATAATAAGACTCATTGGGATTGGTAATCAGGTTGGTGTCAGAACCCACCAAGTTATTTGCTAAGGCGATCTTCAATGATTAGATATTTTTTGCCAAATGGGGTGAAGCATATGAGAAAAAACGTTTATTGTTGAACGTTCTCGCTTTCCCCACCATCTTAAATCGATTGCCTTCATATCCTTGGGAAGGTTTACCCTCTCCGGACGTTGACGTAGTGCCGTGGCTGATGATTTATCTCTGGATCTCAACCTCCGGTGCCATCTCGATATTATTGAACATAAGTCTGGGATACTATGCCAGCCTCAAGGCTGCGCGGTCACTATTTTCATCACTACTTTCTAGGATTACCCGTGCCCCATCCCGTTTCTTTGATACCACTCCCATCGGCCGCATTCTCAACCGCTTCACCTCTGATGTTGGCACAATAGACAGCGCCTTACAGAACTCGGCAAAAGCTTGCCTTTCGGGCATCATGGATTTCACATCGTCATTCATCACCATCCTTGTGGTCATGCCTGGTTTTGGACCGTTTGCTCTCGTCATCGCGTGGCTTTACGTGCGACTTGCGCCTCCTTATATCAAGACTTCTCGGGACCTGAGAAGGCTTGAGTCGATCGCATTATCTCCTACGTTCTCAGGTTTTGATGAACTCTTGCAAGGAATTACTCACATTCGAGCTTTTGGCATGGAACAGAGATACCAAGATTGTTTTTACCAAAAGGTACGTCGTTGTGAAATTGGGTGCTACTCGTTAACTTGGTGCGATTGTTCAGGTTGATCATTTTCAGACTTTTGATCATGTTTATGTACGTAGCATCTGAATCGCAGAAATTGCTTACCCAGCCAACTGTAGTGGCTTGTCAATGGCTGGCTACGATGGCGTTACGATTGTGAGTATATGAATACTATGTTGATCGCCAGTTCTAATACCTTACAGGCTTGGGTTCTATCGTCGTGTTCATGGCCACACTTTTTGCATTATATGCAGGGATTACAGATGGTTTTACTGCTGTCGTTATCAGTCAAGCTGGTGCATTTGCCGAAGCTAATCGACAATTAGTCAAGTATATCGATCTTTTCACAGGTCCCTACACATCTGAGCCATCAACATAGGGTCGTTGCACAGCTGGAGCTGGACTTCAACAGCGTAGAACGGGTGATGGAGTACCTTGACGTTCCCCAGGAAGCTCCGCCGATCATCAAGGAATTTCGACCCCCTGCCTATTGGCCTTCCTCATCTGGAGAGCTCGTTGTTGATAGTTTATCGGTTCAATATGCGCCACATCTTTCACCTGCTCTCAAGAATGTGAGTTTCACTGTCAGACCATCTGAAAAAATTGGAGTAGTGAGTAATCTCGTGCTATGTACTGTTAAGCTAGGAGATTGAGTATCCCATCATAGATTGGAAGGACCGGATCGGGTGAGTTTCTGATACGAGGTTGATGTCAGTCTCTTCATTTGTTTCTTTCAGGGAAGTCAACATTAGCTCTATCCTTCCTAAGAATGGTTGAAGCGAGTGAGGGTAAAATTATGTATGGACACGTGAAGCATAATAAGACATCTGTACTAACTTCCCAACAGAATTGATGGAATCGACATCTCGAAAATAGGTTTGGAGGATCTCAGAACCAGAGTGGTAAGCACAACTGAAAACTGGCCTACTCTGTCATTTAGGTTTGATGATCTTCAGACCATCATCAGCCAGGATGTTTCGATTTTTTCCGGAACCCTCAAGAATAATCTCGATCCCTTGGACCAATATACGCCACAAGAATGTTTCGAAGTCCTGGAGCGGTGTCATTTGGCTTCTGCTTTCCATTTTACCCCGAGTGCTGAAGAGCCAACAATTCTCGATATGTATGTTAGCCCCGGATCACTGAGTGCAGGTGAGAAGCAACTTGTCGCACTCGCAAGGGCCGTGATGCGCAAGACAAACATTATCATCATGGATGAAGCGACTTCCCAAATTGATACACGTTTGGATGATCAAGTACTTAGATCTCGCACGTCCTCTTGTTTACTTATCAATCATGCGTAGATCCAACATACTATGCGCAATGAGCTCGTTGGTGCAATAGTCATAACCATTGCTCATCGCCTGAAGACCATCATCGATTACGACCGTGTTCTAGTCTTGGACAATGGAAGAGCTGCCGAGTTCGACTCACCTGAGCGTCTCTTGCGAAACACAGAAAGTCAATTCAGGCGGCTCTGCCAAAAGAGCACAGATTGGCCATTATTTTTGTCCCTTCTTCGCGATTGGGAATTTGGAGAACAGACTTAGCCCCTTTCGCTCGTTTTTCTTTTTCCGCCACTGATTGAAAGGAATCATGATCCTTTCTAAAGACTTACTCCGTACATCCTCAGTTATAATTGACACTCATAACAAATTTTCTACATTAATGCCTACCACTTTAAAGACTTTTCATATTTTTTGAATCAACAATCTATTGCATGGGGCGCGTTGGACTTTTATTGGACTTTTCATACATTGCCATATGATAAAAATAACCTCTTAAATTTGATCTCCGTTCAATTGCTTGTAGTTCGTCAAAATGGTTCCTCCCAAAAAAACAAAGTGTGAAAGTGCTGTTGGGATGATCATGAGAACATCAATATTAACTGTTGATTGACGAGATAGTAAATGTAACTGCTCAGATTAATCATCATGTCCCCATTGAAACCTGTCTTTGTTATAGTTCAGTCTTTGCCATGGCTAACCCTTGACCTGGCCCCTTTACTGTCTACTCCTCGTAGATCAACACGAACTTAAATTCCCTACAGTAATGCTATGTCAAAAGTAAGAAAGCTTAGAACGGTACTATTTCTCACATGTTTTACAAATCTTTCTTGAGTCGATGTCTCCGGAAATGTACCACCTCGAGACGCAGTGACAAAGATTCCTGATCTAGTTGTTCAAGGAGCGAAGCAGGGGCAATTGGATTCTGGTAATTTTTTTTAATCATTTAGGTATCTGGCAAGATGCCACCCTTGCTGGACTTCTGTGGACTCAGTCTCTGAGTCCCTTGAGTTCCTTGACACTGTTCTCAGGTGATTTCTCGCTATCTGACCTTGTGTAATTTGTTGACCGAACTCCGATCGCGAGCAAATTCTTTGTTTGAAGAATTCCTTTCAAAAGTGGATAACCAAGTAATCTAATGGAAAACTTCATCATTCTGACCTGGTTGCGCTGATCGACGTGCCCCCAACTTGCTATCTGAATGGATAGAGCGTCGCGCTAGGGGAGGTGAGTGTAAGCTGAAATCTGTGTCAGATGTATGTGCTGGAATTTGAAGCTCTTGAACGTCTGTAACAGTTAAACGTGAAGGTCCTGGAGGGTGAGGGAGATTAGGTGTACGAGGAGGTGCAAGGGGCATGCGTGGAGAGACCGGAGGAGTGAACTGAATGGATGGTGATTTGGGGAAGGCAATTATTCCATTACTGTCTTGATGAGACTTGCTTTTAGACAGTGGAAGGAAGGAAAAGATGGAACGGAATAGAGAAATATGGGTAGAGAGCGAGGGAGCAGAGAACGAAGACATGGAAGGTGATCCTGCACGAAACAAGATTCAGAAGAAATTGATGGTCGGAGGAGACATACACACCTGACGACATTGGTAGTGCATTGTCATTCGCACTCAGACTGAGAAAAAGAAAGAGAGGTGCCAGCCACACACAAATGCCGAAGAAGGAAGCAATTTCAATGAATCCCGGAGCCGTCGACCTACCGCCCAGATTACTCCTGGGATATCTCGCTTGATGTGTGAAATACGAGAAGTGAAAGAACCATGTGAAGTGGTCTGCAATAACCAGTATGCAGGAAGCAAGGAAGGCTGGCGATGACAGTGATATGAGTGGCCAGGTATGCGAAAAATTCTGGAGGTAGACAATGTGGCAGATGATAGAGAAGGTAGTCTGGAGAAATGGGAGCGAGTCTGTGAAGTATAATACAACGTGAAAAAATATCACGGTCTGATTATATCATTGTCAAAAGATGCATCGTGAATGAAGTATGGACATGACATACATAAATCCCTCTTTGACCGATTTGCTTGGCAAGTCTACTGTGTTCTTCAATCAATTCCGATACATACAGTAGCCCACTCGCTGAAAAAGGATTGTAAATATTGTCAACATTGCCAAATAAGGAAAGGATGCGGTACGCACCTAGCGAAAGGGTAACGAAGGCAAACGCTGCAAAGACAGCAAGGTAACTTTTCCGTGGTGTCAGATCTCAGGTTTCATCAACAAAAATATGCATCATTTACCTCACATAATAAAGCAGTCCCATGAAAGTTCCTCTTTCACTTTTCACTGAACACAGCGGTGCGCGGCAGAACGCAGAAGAGACACCCAGGAAGGACTATCGAACACGTGGAACTTTCTCACGTGCGTGAGTCCTCATTATCGGTGGCTGTGCCTTGCATCGTGCGGCATTGAGGCATTGAAGACCCATGAGCAATCTTGAGAGTAAGTAGATCGCTGCATCCCCTCACAAATTTTGCTGATTTTGACATAGAAACCCTTTTCCAACTCAAGGCAAGCACTGGTCCAAATGGCCATGTCACCATCCTAACTTAATCCTTGTACACAGTTCACTGCAAAGACTCTAAATCGTCAGGCAAAGAAAGCACAGAAAGATGAAAACGTAGAGAAATCTAAAGTCAAAAAGGTACAACTCATCAATATTTCAAAGATGATGCTCATGTGCCAGGGAAAACAATCACCAGGCTTTGCAACAAGGCAACAACGAAGGGGCTCGGATATACGCCTCCAATTCTATTCGCAAGAAAACCGAATCACTCAATCTGCTCAGGCTGTCAAGCCGCATTGATGCTGTTGCCAGTCGTGTAGAGACTGCCGTTACCATGCGCCAAGTCACTGGAAATATGACATCAGTCGTGAAAGGGATGGACAAGGCTATGGAGAGCATGAACCTCGATAGGGTAGGCGGATCGTTAGTATCTCTCTCTTACTACAATTCCTCATGGGCTATCAAATAGATATCTATGGTTATGGATAAATTTGAAGCCCAATTTTCCGATCTCGATGTTCAAACAGGATACTTGGAAGACGCTATAGGGACAACCACCGCCATCTCAACACCACAAGATCAGATCGATCTTCTTCTTCACCAGACGGCTGAAGAGGCTGACATCGAGTTGCAACACGATCTGGGCGCAAAGAACGTTGACAGTCTCGCTGAGCCTAATCTGAAAGAACGGGTATTCGAGGAAGATGACCAACTGGCGCAACGCCTTCGCGCTTTACGGCCAGCCACATAGACATCTTTTTCCGTTTCGTATTCTCTTTGAGTCATCGTTTCGGTCTTGGGATAGGTTGTCTTGTAATCACCACCATCATAATTCGTATGATATGATGACAAGTGGAGTTCACTGAGAGCAGATACTTCGTACTCATTCGTGACACCCATGCGAACAGCGAGAGGCAACAAAAAGTAAATGGTCATGGCGAAGGTATGTTAACTTCATGATATGATAACAAACATGTAAAGTACTTTGTAGAAATCAGCGGAACGCATGGTATATTTGGCACCAATAATTTGAACGTATAAGGACAAAGAGGACAAAGACGAGTCCAATGAATGAAAACAGAAGGGTACTCACATGCGCATAAGTAAACCCAATAAATCAAGTATGAATACTGGACCATAACAAGACGAAATGAAAGAAAATAGACATATGGACTGAGAGATAGATTAATGTCCATTTTTTCTGAAAAATTATGATGTTATCCAAGCTGACCAGGAACTGAAAGATACTAATATATCCGGAATAAAAGCCGAACCGGAGAAAACAGGGGGACCATCACACATTTTGCAAAATAATCCGCAAAAGTTTATCCATAAGTTGGCTTTTTTCATCCAGCCGTAAGGTAGGTACAGTTGCCAGTAGCGCATCCACTTTGGAAATGATACCGGTCGGACCATCAAAGGGAATTTCACGAGCATCAAACTGATATATATCTAAACAGAACAGCCATTGAGGGGTGAGCACAGCTCTCCTAGAGCCTAAAAAAGTAAAACTTACACATCTTGAACCGTATATACCTAGCTTTTCCAAGGACTTCCTTAAACTCCTCTCCAATCTCTCTCCCAAGTCTCAACTTCGCAGACGCCATGTCATCCGACTTCGAACCCGTCGTACCATTGTCGTGAGCAGATGAACTTAATGATCTCGAGCTTGATGAAGCATTTATTGTCCGATTGAAAAGGGATGATGATTTCAATAAAACATCTTCTCGGACTCTCGAAGGAGCCCAAGAAAGACCAAGGTTGAGATCCAACGACCGACCTTTGACTCCAGACACAACATTAGCAGCGAGGGTTGTATATTTAGACGTAGATACGGGCAATTGACTCCGTTTAGGACTCTGACTGCCCTTTCTTTCTGTTGGTTGGTCTTTGATTTTGAGGACAAGCCGCTCTTTCTCCTGTTCTTTTCCCTGTCCAGTTCGTCTATCCCAGGGCTCAGAAACTTCTTTAGCTGCACCAGCAGCCGCTGTACTCCGGGCCAACGAAGTTATAGGTGATTCGAATGGGAGCAACCCATGTTGTGTTATATTTCGGCTTCCAGATTGGAATATTCGTCTCGCGGAAGCTCTGGTGAAACTCGGCGATTTGCCCAATGTCGTAGTAGAAAATGGTGTTTGCTGCCCGTTACTCGAAAGAGCGGGTAGAGAATTCATCTGAGGAGGTCTCGGTTCAGAATCTTCCATGACCACGTTTTTCTTCGCCCTTGCCTGCTTTTCGAATTCTTTCGCCATCTCTTCCCTCTCCTTCCCTCTCTTGACGGATGTATCTTTCTGCATCGTCCCTACACCTGCCAATCCTGGACCTAAAGCACTTTCTCTCACTGGCAAAGTCTCCCCACTTCGACTCCAACCACTTGTCACAGTGGTCGATGTCCCATTACTGGGTGATCTCTGCAGCACAATAGCACCCAAGCCAGGACGTTCGAAGTCGAAACTGCCATGTTTTCTGTTCAATGCACTCTTACTCGTCTTAAAAAAACTCTTCCTTGATGCAGGATTATCAAAAAGCTCCTTTTCCTTTCCCTTCAAACTTTGATGTCGTGACACCGCAGCAATCTGAAGATCTTTTGATTCCCTTGATAGCCTTCCTTCTTCATCAACGACATCCATTGTACCACGATACCGGAATCCAGTATCAAAAGACCTATTCCTGAATCCAAAACGGGACCTATTTGCCGAGGCACCAGCGGACTTGATTTGTCCTCCTGAGATCGTCTTTGAACGGGTTGTAGAAGCTGGTACATTGGGAATAAAGTCAGGACATGAGTCAACGAGACCTGTGGGAGGAGATTTGGGATATTCAGGAACTGCCTTGTTGAGGCCACATCGCTGCAACGAGGGTACGCGCTTTGGGGCCGAAACGAGTATGCTTGGAGAACTTTCATAATGTGACTGACTAGGATCTTTGTCTGGATGAAGAGTGGTTATCCCGAGGCACATTGCGTGAAGAACGATGGGCTCACATGAGAAGAAGCCCCGGAGCTTCGCCGAGTCACGACGAACGTCGCCATCGAGCTCTTTTGTCCGATTGGGTTGATCATGGAGAGTAAGAGAGCTGAGGGAATGTGTTGTAGAAAGGTTGGCACGAGCAGCCGGTAATGCTGGACTAGCAGCTCGAGAGGACGGCTTGGAAGGTGGTTGGGGTCGAGAGTCCTCCTCAAATCCGAGGGGGGATGGAGGTGGAGCATCCATCGACAAGCAGGGTGACCTAGGTCGTGACCTCGATCGTGATCGTGGCTTTGAGATCGAGATACCAAAGATATTGATTTTACGGCATGGACCAGCTGGAACATTGACCTCAGGGCTTTCTGGTTGCCTAATTGAAGAAGGAACTGGGATGCAAGATGGTGGCTGTCTTTTGACTTTCGGCGTACCCACTGTAGCTGTAGTAACTGTAATCGTCGTCGAGTTTATGGGGCGGGACGGTATTTTATATGGTGGTTTTGAACCGAGATTCTCCTTCGTATGGCCATTTTGCGGTACGTTGGATGCTGGGGCAGGGGCTGATATGCTGGTTTGGGGCCCTGAACGGGATCTAGAACGAGTGAGGATATTATAGAACTAGCAATGATTCATCAGGCATGCATCATATACATTTACATTGATGCTGGACGTACTCTGTTCTCTTTCTTCGTCGACCGAGCAGGTCTCTCGCCTGTGGCACCAAATGTGGAGGAAAACATGATACACAAGTCAGCACTTTGTTGCCCGAATAGAATGTTTTCGGAGCATCGGCGAGACCCGAACGGCCGGGTTGATCCTTGGAAAAGACATCGAGTTGAGCATGGCGACTAAGACATGTCTGGGGAAAGAGGTTGTACCTGGGATAATGTTTATGGCGTGATGAACTGGTAGTGGGGAGAGGAGAAAGCTGGAAGAGGAGGACAACACGTGTTAGGCACGATGAACTCGTGTATCCACGCACATTTTCTAAAACTTTCCCAGAGTACCGAGTCCGCAAAGCGGAATGGATGCAGCTGCACGGTGTGCGCAGATCAAGAGAAACAGCTGTCTATGAGGTTTTCCGAGGAAGTGATTGTGGCCAGGATTCGATCTTATTTTTTTTGCCGTCTGGCACAACTGATTCATGATTGTTTCTGTCAGCCGCCTTCCTCAAAGCCAATCGGACATCAGATGTGAGTCGACGTCTTGCGCTGCTCAGTTCTCTGCTGATTGATCATCCGCCATGGGGTTAGGTGTTCCAAGACGTCATTCTGTTCTCATTAGCCGCTTCGAGACTATATGACTATGTGACCCACATTCACTTGGGCATG
>Ga0153987_1000032_pt1 | contig 44591 bp, 45 predicted proteins | sample TSNC071MetaG_FD_102279 | JGI IMG/M metagenome (GOLD analysis project Ga0153987, IMG submission 102279) | Attine ant fungus gardens microbial communities from North Carolina, USA - TSNC071 MetaG | ecosystem: Host-associated > Fungi > Mycelium > Unclassified | place: USA: North Carolina, William B...
CAAAAGGACTGCCATATGTAGAACAATAGGCAGTAGTCAGGTGATGGTCTGTCCAGGTGCACAGACCATCTCATTTCTGTATATAAGACTCCCCAGTCTAAGGATTAGACCTCAGACTTAACATCTTTTGTTACTTGTCTGACTCTTGCTCTATAAGCTTACTTTGTTGAAATACTCAAGTTTTTCAATCACAAATCAAGTGAGTAGCCATTTGTGATAGGGGAGCTTAGAGGAGGTTTTCTCTGCAACTTAAGCTCTAGAGTTAGCACCTTTGGAGGTCATTAGTAAAGCTCTAGAGATGACTTGGAGTCCACTAGAAGTCATCTGAGCTGATCAGAGATGATTCTTGGAGACTTTTGAGAGGATCCTTGGACTTTAGAGGGTTTCCCCTTACAGGTCTACTTATATATAGAGGTAACAGTTAAGAATGTTATGATATGGTCTGAGGCCCCCTATCATAGTCAGTCAGCAGCTGTTATTGATGGATGGCTATGGGAGTATGTAGTAACATTCTAGAGATGTTAAGTGTCAAGGGATGATATGGGAACAGTTCTCTGATGGAACCATATGCATTAATAATAGATGGACCTACAGTAGACAGATCTTGGGAACTTAGGACAATTATAGTACCTTAGATACATGTGGATGCCTAGTACTTTTCTTTGTATAAATAGCTAGAGAATACTAGAAGAACTCTATTGAGTTCTTGTTGACCTTCCTTGGTTGATAAGTGGTAAACCCTTCTAATTCCTTTATTTCTCCATAAGTCCCTTTTGGGCACCAGACAACTGCTCATTGGCCAGGTTGCCTAACAAAGAAGCTGCAATGGCCACCATCAAGTTTTTGAATAAAAATGGACATGCGATATTATGCTGGAATTAAAAATTCCACTGAAAAGCAACAAAGAGAGATATATAATATGAAGTTCATGCAGCAGAGTTTGCTCTAGAGCTCTTCTATGAAACCCAGATGCAATTTAGAAAAGACAAACATAGACAGCAGTCATAGGGCTGTCACTTGTCAGCAGAAGGTAGAAAGATCATACTAACTCTCTAGGCCTCAAGAGCTCAGGTAAACCTCTAAAGGACTAGCTAACTTGAATCTAGAACAGACTTAGTCAAGCCTGCAAGCAGCGCAGCAATCCAAAAACAATCAGATCCCACTGGTCTAAGCATTAATAGGCTTACCTTGAACACAAATGCAGCCTACAACAACTACAACATAGAAGAGGTTCATATCTAGTAGAAATGGTATCTAGGATAGGATCAGGGGAGAAGCATGTTGGTTCCAAGAGTTAGAGACAGTGAACAGATAAGACATTGAAGCAGGATGAGAGTATATAGTTAGGATTAGCGTTAGCGGAGCTATCAGAAAGAAGAGCGCTATTATGCCGGCCAGTAAAATTCTGGCTAAATAAGTGATAATAACGATATAATACTCCCATAATGCTTATTCTATACAAAGATAAGTGCTCTGAGAACCCAAGAGAGACTGCTGTCTGGTCATATTCTTGAGCATAGCGCTTGAGAAGCAGAATAGTGGCTGTAATCACCACTATCTATCCCTCATAATAATCCTTGCTCTGATCATCTCATATAGTTATCAATAAAAGTTTCCTCCTCTGTATATACTCTCAAGGAAGGAAATGGTCTCAAAAAACCAGCTCCTGATGAAGAGTCAGCAGCCTAACATTATAAAGGTAAAAATAGATGGTGGATCACAGATATAACCTGGGCTATCAAAGGAGCTATATTTGGAACAAGAGAAATAGAAGTAAGTTTGAGAGGGCTCATAAAGTATAACAAGGGAGCTAGAACACTCAAGAAGAGATGCCTGAGGAGGTAGGAGACTATAGGAAGGTATAGGGAAGAGAGAAATCTGACTGTGAAGAAAATGAAGAATACAATGCACTTGTGAATGATCTAATCAGAGGGATCAATGGTTCATTCTGAACACAATCTCTCTACGACAGGTCTCTGTGCGGCCGTATCAATAAAAGGAAGTGTCAAGGAAAGGCCTAGATAAGGAAAGTGAATGAGGAGTAAGGGATCGGATGGAGGGAGATAGTCAGTATTCTGGCTAGCTGTCTTGGGGAACTCCGTCGACTTTCTTTCTATTTTCTTTGTATATGATTTGGACAGTTGTATTCTAATAAAAACCTCTAGAGTATAGGAGAAGGGACAAGCAATCTTATCCCTACCCTTTCTTCCACTCTAGAGCTGAAAAGTGAACTTGAGTAAATTTAAGATTAATTTTCCACCTTTTACTTCATTTCTTTACAAGTTACTTGGTTTTGAGAGGACTTGGACATTCACTTACGCTAGAAGATTAATCCTTTACTATGGTTCTTTGTAGTAAGCTTCTAGTTGTACGGTCAGCTGAAGTAGAGCTTGCACGAGGCTCTGGGAGTTCTAGGTAGTAACTGCTATATCAACAGCAAACCAGGCTACTAGACTAGGTAAGGACAGCAGTGTTACGGTGTAAGACAAACACATGCCTTTGAGATCCAACTAGCAAGAGTGCTTGCAAGCAAAAACTAATTCTTATTTTTAGCCTGTTTATATTAAATCTACCAGTATGCTCCCTAAATTCTAATTATCTCCTCTGTGCCTACTTGTTTGCACACAACTGTAACCCATCTTGGAGACTACAGTTCTCCAATTTGTGCCTGTCACCCTTGTTTCTAATAAAAGACATACCCCAGTTAACTTTTACCCTTCATCAGTACTGATGGACCAGATGGGCCCAAAGCATAGGAATGCGTAAGAAGCCAAGGAAGAGAGGATGTGTATTTATTTTTCTATTTTTGATTTTGATTGAGTCTCAAACACTTGTACCCAAATATACCTCTCAAGGTAGAGGGATAAGGACAGCCTACTTGGCACCTGCCTTCATCTCTAAAGCTCTTGGGATTGTGAAATGCAATTCTAGAAGCAAGTAAGAGTGATTTTGGTAGGATGTCTGAGCTGGGCCTTACCTTGTACTATACTCTATACTCAGTCTAGAGACAGAATCCTAGTAGTCACTTGAATGACCTTCAGCAAGATAGCAGGCTGAGAAAGCCTGGTTAGCCATTAACTCAGACTCTATTGCAACTATAAGGTTCAGCCTAGGAGTGCAGATGAAGACTTGGTTAAGATTGGTAAGGTTCATGAGAGGTTTACTAACTACTCTTACTAATGATCTCGTTATAATATATAAAGGTTGACACCTTCAGGGCACCATAGGAGAACAATCTAGATTGATCATACAATCTTTCTAGCTATTTTTACCTTACCAGATAGGCAGGTCAAGTTCCAGCATTTAGACTAAAAACATATTTTGGCAGACTCTCAACAGACCTTGCAAGTAGAAATCAGATAAGCTATGCTTCTACTTTTTAATTTCTTTTTGTTACCCCACTTTTGATATTCTCCCCTTCTAAACCTTTAGCATGCAATTGGGAACTGCCACCACCCTTTATACCTTTTGCTAGCTGCAGTCCAAATTCCCTTTTGCCCCTTTCAGCAATAATGGTGGTGATGACCATTAACTTAAGAGTAAGATAGTGAAGTCATGAGGAGCAAGGTCACTGAAGTGGAAATAAGTTCTAGTATAACAATCTCAAGGCTAAGCTATCTCAAGGTTGCACTTGATGTCAGAGTTGACAAGGAAAACTTGTTAGAGTCCTTATTAGATTATCCTCTACTTATATACAAACAGATCTATTGACTGTTGTTTGTACATATGCATGTCTATTGCATCAGTATCAAGTCATCTTGTCTCATGCTTGATCTTGTCTTGTTGCTATGTTTAGAAATGAGAAAATAAAGTAAAGTAAAGTAATATAAATATAAATATTGACTTAGCCATGGTGGCCAGTCAATGGCTTGAAGAGGCAGTTCATGACATACCTACAGAACATGAGCACTGCACAAAAATCACAAGAAAAAATCAGTTACATACCTTTGGCTATAGAGTATGAACACCAACAATGCCAGTCATGCATCATAAGTGCAACCAACATGAAACCAATGCATGATGTTGGGCACCATTTAGAAGACTACCACAATACAATGCAAGGTACACCACCTACATGACATCAGAAATGGACCAAGGAGTGAGTCATAACCCACTGTATAGCACACAATACAACATGCAATATAATGTCACTTGCCTAGTAATGTCGTGTACCAGACCACAATGCCAGACACCATTAGTGTGCCACAACACAGTGTCTGGCATTCAACCTACTGCTGCCTAAAATTGTTTTTGCAGAACAAGAATTGATTCATTTTTCCATTTTAAAAGCAACTCCCAGAGAGTTGTTCTTTTTCCGTAGGAACAACTTGCTTGTATCAGGTGTAGGATGCATTAGTGTCTATTACTGGCAGGGAAAGGACTCGAATACAGAAACAGCTGTCCTTCCTGTGCGCCGCTTTGAGGCCCATGTCGATGGTTCTGCTGTGACAGCTATTCGCTGGGACGGAACTACTCTCAACACTGATAGCGCCCGAGGAGAAACTCACGTCTTTGACGGCCTCACCTTCCGTAAATTACGAAGTTTCCCCAATCCAATACCACAAATTCGAGGACATAGATACCTGCCCCCTATTGATCCCAACGACGATGGTCGAGTGTGCTCAGATAACGATTCCATACCTGCATCTGGGTCTTCTTCGAGTTCGCATGAAAATGATGATGATGCACAGTTCCCCGATTTTTCTCCAGTACCATTGCTCCCAGCGATGAGGCTCATTTTCTACCCATCAGCGTGAGCCATAGCCCCGTCTACAACACAGCACAGATACCCTCCATGGCTCAATTCTCGGTCATCGGCATGGGGAAAGGATTGTATAATTTCATCCCAAGGTTTCCACAACACTACGTCAGTTGTATTATCCCCGGTGTCACAGACATGGGTTCCAACTGTGTCGTCTCATTCCACGAGCTCCGGTTATGAAGCAGACGATGACTTGAAAATAGCCATTCAGTTGAGTCGCAGAAGCACGGAACCGAGGTGATCAGGTTTAGGTGTGGGTATCTAATGAAGAGAGGGCAGTCACCGTGTTGAAAAGGGTCGAGCCAACAGTGTTTGTCTGTTGCTGACCCAGAAATATATCTTGTAAAGAGGCAGTTGCTAATAATTCAGATGATTTCAGAAATCATTATCATCTATTAGCTGCGTATTGTCTTTGAGATCACGTGAATTATAAATCAGAAGGAAAATACAACAAATTCGACATACTTTCTTCTCTGTCTCCCTATTCATCTCATACGAGAGTTATACTAGAAATGGGAGGAATCTCTCAGCGAATTCGGACTTATACGCGTGAAGATGTCGAGACGCATAAAAATACCAGTAGCTGTTGGGTCTTAAGAAGGGGGAAAGTCTATGATATCACAGCTTTTCTGAAGGATCACCCTGGAGGAGACGACGTTATCTTGAATATTGCAGGGAGGGATGTTGAGGAGATTATGAGGGACGCAACGAGACATGTGCATTCCGATTCGGCTTATGAAATGCTGGAGGAGTATGTCATTGGACGCTTAGGGACCGACCACACGACAGTGCGTGACGGTGCGTAGGCTTTTATTGAGGCATTTTTGACCAGGAAATTGAATAACCTATAGACTGGGAGGCGACAGATGATTTTTATCCTGAGGATACTGACTCTGCGAAAGACTATGAACAGAATGAATTTCTAGATCTGAGAAGACCACTATTGAGACAGATCTGGGAGTCGAATTTCAGGTGCTCTCTCCAGTTCTGTACATTGTTGTCCACTGATGTGCAATGTAGTAAATCATACTATCTCAAACAAGTACATCAACCTCGTCACCTTTCAGAGCCAGCACGTCTATTCGGACCAGAATTTCTTGAGGTAGTTCAAACCTAGTCCTGTTCCTGCTGCTCAAAACCATTTTAACCTTTTGACAGATATTCACTCGTACCACGTGGTATGTCGTCCCTTTGTTTTGGGGACCGATCGCTGCCTACCTGTTCCTTCGTTCCGTCTTTCAATTTACCGGCCCCCTTCCCGACTTCTGGGCCAATCCAACCCTCCCCTCAAGATATATTTCAGTCATTCCCGTCGAGTCTTATGTTAAGACAATTGCATGCTTCTTCATCGGAAATGTGATTTGGACTATATTGGAGTATATGCTCCATAGGTTCTTGTTCCATGTTGATGACGTGTTGCCTGATACCCCGACGTTCATCACATTGCATTTCTTAATGCACGGTATACATCACTATCTACCCATGGATCGGTAAGAGATGATTTGAAGTACTCTTGCGTTTGCTAATTTGCACTTGTAGTCTTCGTCTTGTAATGCCACCTGTTTTGTTCTTTATATTGCAACTGCCATTTACTCAGTTGGGATATGCCTTGTTCCCTGCTGCTATTGCTAATGGGATCATCGCGGGTTCATTCACATTCTGTGAGAGCATGAATTCTTCTAGACGTAATGGATCTGAATTGACTGAGTGATTTATTGTGATTTATCTTAGATATCCTTTACGATTGCATGCATTATGCGTAAGCAAATATCCTCTTCTCAATTTTTCTGCGAATTTTGACATGGGTTCCCAGCCTTCATCATACCAAGCTTCCGGCCTATATGCGTGAAATGAAGAAGTATCATCTAGCTCACCACTACAAGAATTTTGAACTTGGTTTTGGCGTCACAAGTATGTATATTCGTCCTTCATGCTTGATCCTTATAATTCTCTCAATCAACAGGCAAGATTTGGGACTACGTCTTCAACACCGTCCTACCGGTCTGAGCTGATTTCCAGTTGAGAGGAGTGTTTCATGTTCGAATTTTAGATATTTGGAAGACTTTGGCAGGACTATTCGAATACCAATTGCTGTTAATTCTACTCTGTTCCCTGAATTCCTCTTTGGTACCTGAAATTGACTTCTAATAGTCTCAACCAATCATGTGTTTCATGACAGGGTCCTTCAAGCATGAAGCATACCGATCATAATGTTACAGCAATGTTGATATAGGGCGACCAAGCGAGTATCTATATAAACAAGAGAAAACATGGTTGTCATCAGCCTTAGGATACACCTAATTAACTGAGAAGTGTTGCATTTCTGAGACAACAATGTCTCGGCTCAACTTTGATATCGATGAAGCTACGCTCCTGAAAACATATAGAATTAATTCTTTGAACCCTGCGTACGTTTTCCACAAGTTGGGAATTAAATCTCTTTGCTAATTCCCAGACACTTGTAGGAAATGGGAAGACGTTGACCATGATCTTGAGGACTCAATTCCAGGGACAATAATGAGTCCGTCAGGTTTGACTGAAGGAGGAGATGGAGATCCATTGGGTTTAGGTGCCTCTATCAAGTACGTTTTTCGTGGTCTCGCGTAGAAATCTCGGTGCTGACATGTGACCGAATTAGTATCAAGGATCTAGATATGGAGTCCAGTGCGTACCCAACGTAGACCTTTTCGACTGTAGAGCACAGTAACTTAGGCGAGTCCGACGATAGAGGCTGCCATTTTGATCACATCAAAGTCTTTTGACCCGAAGGCATTTCTCTCTGCTATACATCCAAATGCGACCTATCAAGATTTGACTGCAGGCATTGGTCACCTGCAACGATCGATTGATGCTCGTTCAGAGGCCATTCGGGTTCTCGTGGAGGATAATTTCGATAGATTTGTTGCTGTCAAGGCTTCCACTGATGGTGAGTTATTTGTCGTTTTTTTATGAATGGAATCCTATTCGGTATTTCAGCTATCCATACTGAGATGAAAGAGGGTATTCTAGTTTCGCAGAAAGACTATGCCTCGAAGCCTCTTCGAGATCGTTTAAAACGTGGGTCAACAATGAATGGTAGTTGTAACAATTTTTCAATTCGTTTTCTTAGAGGCTGCGCAAAAAGCGAATCAGGTGTTTCTACCTGTGTTGGAGAACGCGTCGAGAGCACAGAAATTGCGAACAACGTTGGGAGTATTTGAGAGGTCAAAGTTTTTCTTTAACCTCCCGAGTTTTATTATAGAGTCAATCGAGGCTGTGGGTCGATCTTTCCTTTCAAAGAACGATATATTAATTTCATCAGGGACGCTATGATGTTGCCATGCGAGACTACAAAAAGGGAAAATACATGCTCGAGTCGCGTTCAAGTCAACTACTTTCCATACGCATTTCCAAAGACAGCGCAGCTTCTTCGTCGACCGAACAACAGCAAAAGAAGGTATTAGAAAAGGTGTGGGTGAGCGTGGAGAAAGCGATGGGTGAAATGCGGCAAGTGCTCAATGCACAGCTACAAGACCCAAACAGGAGTTTTGAAGAGCAAGAGAAAACCCTCGAGTAAGTTTGATTCTTACACATAATCACAGAAGCTTAGCGTCGACTTGCATCGAGAATCCTACTCGAATTGCAAGGTAATGATGAACCTCTATGGACCTTTTTTGATGGTCAGCACAAGCAAATTATGGAACAAATGAACAAGACTTATCAGAAGGCGAAGTATATCGTTCAAGGTCACCCCTTCCCCGCATTTATATGGCGCGTTCACTGACTTTTCGAAGCTGCCATTGATAGATCAAGGACAGAGGATTCTGAGCTGAAGATCCTGTTGGCCATACAGCTACGCGCTGGCGTTCTCGGGCTTGAAGCAAAGCAATCCGAAATAAATCTTGGTAGACATTTAATTCCTTGTATATCTCTTTCCTCGTTCTCACAGGTAGCTCAGGACAGTCTGAGGGTGAACCTGTGTGGCAGGCCATATTTGACCTTGTCAAGAATATTTCTGAAGTGCTTCTTTCGTCATTGCCTAATTTCTGGAAGATTTCCAAGAATTTTATCGACGGAAAATACAAAAAGGTAGGTGCCGGGTTTCTCAACCCAGTCGATCTCTATTTTATCTTGTCTTTGTCATGCAATTCAGTCCTTATCGTCAGGAAGCAGGCGAAGTCCAACTCAATGCCGTACCATGGTGCTTGACTGTGTTCGACTCTACATCTCACTGATATCGGAGTTCTTCCTCCTATCTGACATCGTGGTCATGCTTTCTGCCGGCCCGCACAAGAATGTGTTACCTATGCTTCCAATGAATGTCCATTCCATCGCAACTGCTCACCATCTTACGAGACTATCGGGGGAGATACATGACAATGTAAATGACATTAACGGTATGGAAATCTCTCCAGAAGTTTCTTCTGGCCTGAAAAGCTTATTGGAGAGTGTCAAATGGAGATTCACTGACATTCTCATGCAAGCGTGGCTAAGAGGTGTGGATCCTCTACCCTAATTGACTTTGTTCTAATCTCTTAATGATCAGACGCCAATCTGTTCTATCATTTAGAAGGGTGGAGAGCAGATGCTTCAAATCAACACATTACCCGGCATCTCTCGCACATGGAACGATTCCAGCGACACCTTACGACTGCCGCGTTCAAACTCGCGGGTGGTGTTGATGTCTCATCATCGATACCGTTTAGACCTGTCAAGCAAAATCCTATTCCGCAGGTGTTCATAACTAGGATCACCAAGGGATTTCTCGATGCGTTATACGCCTTCTTGGATGGTCTGGTTTTGCTAGCGTCTGATGAGTCGCCTATCGTTACAGGAGATATTCTTGCTAAAATGGAGTCGTCTGGAACCAACCATCTAGATCTATTCGATCTCTCCGACGGCGTGAGCTCTCCATTTCTATTATGATATTTGGACGACTCAATTTGGAACCCATTCATTTTATTCTATACGCCACTCCGAACTCTAGGATATACGCCTGTTACTAGTGATATCGCACTTTGAATATCTGGCCGATGTTTTGATCCCGAGCATGTTAGACCAGTTGGAGGCCGCCTTTGGCATTTCATTGATGCAAGACAGACAGGTGAGTAAGATGGCAGTAGGAGATTGATCATCGCCCGCTATGAATTTAATTCAGCGAGACTAATCATCTCGGCACCTAGACATTGATGATTGTGATTAAAGAGCTTGATAAAACACTCTTTGACGCATACGTCAATCCCAAGTCGGAAGCGCTGAAGGTAGTCATGCAGAACGGTATCTTGGATCCTGCAATGGATTGGTACGAGACGCCGCAACCGACAGGTAAGTTTTCACTTTTCCTAGTTACCGCTTAAGGAAACCCATTTCAAAATTGTCCTATCTTAGAGGTTCGACCGTATATGTATGAAGTTCTCACAACTTTGGTCGGCATCCACGCACAGATATGTAGTGTGGCAGGATCCTTGCTGGATAGGATGATGAACAGACTCGTAGATCAACTAGCAGACGAGGGGTTACGGTGTTTTCGTCAAATCAAACGATTTGGCATGGGCGGTATGCTTCGGGTAGGTTCAGACGTTCAAGTACCTGTGCCGAAGGTTTGCTCAACCACTCTAATCAGGCAACACTTGAAATCGAATTCATGCATCAGACGCTCGGCAAACACGTTACCTCAAATGCAACAGAAAAACTGTCAAGCTTGTATAATAAAATTTCCCAGGCTTACCATCGGCGACCTGGAGATGAAAATTTCCAAGTAAATCTCGATGGTGTGAAGAGAACGCTAGCGGAAACGCGGCGGTCAACACAACGGGAATTCCTTTGCTTCAAGCAATCTAAATCGTCTAGCAACCGGAGCAATACACCGGGAAGTAGTCGTTCGGGTCACGAGAAGGATGGATCACGCAGTCGTAAAGATCACAGATGAAAAAAGACAGATGACTTTATTTCTCCCCATTTCTCCCCCGAATCAGGCCCTTTAGTTCCCCTCTGAGCGACTTTAGACCCCAATATGCTTAACATACCCCTTCATTATCATAGAAGAATATACGCCACCGGATATGAGCCATGTATAAGATGAGAAATGTCATTTTATCAATGCAATATTGCGGCTAGCCTTTGAAGACTATTCATGTAGAATTGGCTCTTCTTGGTTCGGTACGAACTCTTCAATCTTCCTTGTCCGACGAGCGTGGATGCTGATCGGTGAAGCTAAGAATGTGGTACATAAGGACTTGATGTTTCCTATTTGAAAGTACTGAGATGAATTAAGGTCCTCTTTTCTTCAAGTCAGTATGAGTTTGAGTGTCCTTCTGCCGCGAAGAGGACGGACATATGGTCAGGATCACGGGAGCCAACGTATGTGTAAGTTAGCTTTCTGAAACGAACAACTTAGATAGTCCTCATGGATTGGCTTTCATGGGACAACGATGATCGATCCGTCATCGGTTCCGCAAGTATCAGGAGGTCGCATAGGGAAAGCTCTTCCCAGAAAGTCATTGTTCCAATAGAGTTGTGGTTTAAATTACGATCACTAGACATAGCGTACGTTCATGAACTTCTGCAACCGTTGATAGTCTGAAGTGAATGGCATATCATACAATCTTCTAGCCGAGGAGGTCGAGGGAGATAGGCGATGCATCCGGTGCATATGTAATCAAGAATCATAGGATAAGCAAGAGCCGAGAATCTAGAGCGGGAGACCTATAGTTTGTTTGATACCCACAGAAGGGATAGGTTCGGAACAAGTAGCTAGAAGGAATCTTCAAGCCATCAAGTCAACAAGAATGGTAATAATTCCGAGAACTAAGATTCCGAAGGTCAGCCACGAACATCACGATACCTTCCTATTGTAATGACGGACCAATCTCTATCGCGATCAAGGCAATAACAATCTGCTCCAATCGTTCCGCGTGTTTGCTTGAAACAGACTCTTTCAGAAGCTGCAACATGTCTTGGAGAACCTAATCAGCGGGATCAGCCAGTCAGCAGAGTTCTCGGAAGCTCTTTGACGAACTTCCACACGTGTGTTCAGCAAATTTATACGCTGTGGGATCTCAAGGTAACTTCGGGCCGCATCGTAAAGTGGCTGAAGATCTGGATAGCTCTACAAAATTTTGGTGCGGTGTTTCACTGGATGATGGAGCATCCACGTACCCAGAACACTTCCTGTAGAGTTTTCAAAATGCTGATAAGCGCAAATTAGTCTTCCAGGGCCGAAACACATGAGTTACCGGAGAATCAAGGACGGATCCCACAGAGTTAATATTTGTTCTGAGAAGGAATAACTGTCCAATTTGCTGCATGATTTCTGAATGATATTAGCCTTGAAGTCTTGAAATCCCAGAGAAGTTGTATACCTTTATGCGGCATCCCAACTTTACCCGTTTCACTGATGACTTCGGGGACATCCTTAGTTTCCTCAATTGTGGACGAAATCAATTCCTCGAACTAGGGATCATGGATTTAGGAATATTATCTGTATGCCTGAGACAAGACTTACCAAAGAAATCTTGACAGACTGGGAAAGAGCATGAGACAATGACAGCTTCGTCCTTCATACTGCGATATAGGTCGGAAAGCTACAAAAAAACCTTTCAAACTTACATATAGCTGGATCCCTCGCGAAGGGTGATCACATCATTGTAGATCCTATGGAGCGATGAAAGGAGGCCCAATAGAGAGATGAACAAGGTGCTAACACACCGACTATAACTAGCATAGTAGTAATTGAGATCCTCCATTTCGATATCATCAGGAGCTGAAGAAATGTTTGACGAGCTCATTTCTCACTAGAACAAGAGTTTACCTAATTTCTCGACTTCGAAGCGTTTTCTGTGAGTCGATCTCAGCAACGAGCAAGTCACGATAAATGAAAAACAAACACAGACATTGACGCAAGGAAGCGTTTTTCTTGAGCTTCTGTCATCCCCCATATGACTACGGTCCCATACTGGAACATGAAAATTTCAGCCTCATGGGTGACGACGTTGAAGAAATTTCTTCTTTTCCTCCTCTTTATAGTCTTGTCGTCATCTTCAGGAATTTCCTGTCTGAGCTCCGAAATTCCAAGAAGATCGCCTGATGGGACAGACGCATGTACACGAACACTGTTCTGGGACTGAATTTCATAGATATAAGGAGTATAGATGACGTCGTCAACGAGCTTTGGGCTTGTATGATATGCATGCCTTCTCGCATTAAAAAATTTCATGAGTTCATCCATCCTGTATGAGCTAGAGCGATACAAATGCATGAGCTCTGTATGTGAAACAGGTGTGAACTACTCCCACTTCGCTGTTGCATATGCTGTGACTCTGGGTAAAGACTTGGCTTTTTTTTTCGTGAGCTTCAAAGCATCCCTACGGGCAGTGCCGTCTGGTATGAGCGATATTTGATTGTATATCTGGTGAAGTAAACAAGTCTTGTATTAATAATTCGTCCACGAGTTGCCGTATCTCACAGGCACCTCAAAATCGGCTTCGTTTTGTTCGTTATCTTCACTACTTTCAACATCCCCATCTTCACTTTCTCCAGTTGAGCCGACTGCATCATCACTGGGTCCTGGGGTTTTGTACAGACTTTTACTAAGAACTGGGAGACGTTCCGGTTGCTCGGGTAAAAGCTTGAGTTTTCCGGCAATTTTAGTGGAGCGATTTGCCCCTCTAGGCTTGTCAAGAAGAGATGTTCTGGAGTCTGAGTTGTGCATGGTCAGGCAAGACGCAGGTAATGATGTAAGTCGGTATCGGCCCGCTGAAGATGAACAGTGGTTGCCAAATTTAGACATTTTCTCACTCTAACTCCGGTACCAACGTGATGCCACTTTTCCATGCGCTTTGTCTCGCGAACATTCATTGTTATGATTTTAGAGTTTCTTAACCCATCAGTCCTTATCGTCGAGTCCTGAAGCTTCTCTCCTGTCGTATTTGCTACATCGAACTGAGTCCAACATACTCACCTCGACAGAATATATATATTATCCAGGTTTAGTAAATGTCCATTTTGCTGAGATGATGCAATCTTCTCTGTGAATCTTTTTCTGATGGTGCAGAATCACCAGGGTATGCTGAAGACTGGTGACCCACCTTGGGGCTAGACCTTGCAGAGACCTCTGCTCAGAGAAGAGAGCGAAGCAACCAGCGAGCATGAATTTCCCCACACACACATGCTGACACTGCGGCTCATGCATGCTCTGTTCACCATCAAAAATCATTCGCATAAACAACTTCTGAGGTGAGTGGAATAACCAGAACGGTAAACGTCGTCATCAGCTTACTCTGCGGAAGCATTTTCTCCGATTACAATGAGATTACTTATTTTCCCACTGGGGCCATATTGTAGAATGCAAAATGAAAATAGATTTACGCACAGTGCCGAGAGTCGGTGAAAGCTAATATCACTGCACCTAACTGTTTGCTTGATTGGCCATGTTTTCTTAAGAAAAGGGCGAACAGGTTGGACTGTCGGTACTAGAATCACTGTCAACAGGAACTCTACAGCACCCTCACTCTTGTCTTGATATTTAGGTTCTACTTGCTCAAAGCACCAGATATTCATACATGTGTAGCAACTTTTTTTTCTCCTCAGTCAGCTTGAGGCATCCAACAGTGTTGCATTTTTGGCACTTGACAGCAAACTCCTCGCTTGTCCAATAATTCCTGATGCCAGCTTTGCAGGAAATTGACCACTCTAGGGTAAAGCAGCAGGAAAGGCGGCCTGAGTGTCATGTTGAGTGTAGTAGAATACATTTCAATTCTTCGAAGGGAGCACCTGGAGGGAGATGGCCTGGGAGGAAGAACGATACTTTTCGACAATATGTGAGAGGAGAAGCGGTGAGTGAAGTCAAATCCTCATGCCAAGATGTTCGTGATACTGTCGCTTTATCACTACGGCCCATCGTTCTGGGACTGATAACATATGGCTGAAGTTATTTTACGAAACCATGAGGGCTTGATTCCCGCGGCAACCAATAACATTGTGGTGTGTTTCAATATTTTTGCGTATTATTGAGCAGCAGGTAGTCCATCGATTGACCTCTTGGTATTAGCCGCGGACAACGTGTAACTTTTTTGCACACAGTGCATGAAACGAGGATAATACTGAGAGCTAAGGATTCATACTTACAACAGTTGATTGGGAAGGGGTGGATATTAATTAATCATCACACGAGATTTTGGCTATTATAGTATGCTGTTCTGCGCCGATATAATGCCAGCCTTTGGAGCGTGACCGTTTCGTGAATCCCAGAGAAGACTGGGAGATCCAAGCTTATGGTATGAGTGCACTGAACACCTCTTTTGAATCTAGATCATTGAGTCACCGTAGGGCTGCCAAAGGTTCAGTCCTGGGGTCGAAGAGGATCAGTAGTATACTGTGCAGTGACCCCATCTGAGACTTTGCGATCCGAATATCACGCTTTCTTGTAGCTTTCTTGTAGCAAGCGTGGGGAAAGAATAACTGACTACCGTTCTTCTGTCTCCTAAGAGTTGTGGCCCCGAAGATATACTCCGTGAGAAGCGAACTGGTCGAGGATAAGTGGGCATTGCCGTCGATCTGGGCCCTGATCATCGTATTAGTGTGCTCATATTACAGCTATGCCGCCCACAGTCGGAGCAGGGACACGATGGGAAGAATAGATAATCTTCGGTGATGGATACAATCAATCTTAGTTCAGTCAACAGATCACACGCAACATGCGATATGAATTTCCGGTTTTATACATGCTCACGGCTTACACTAGGTATTAAGAAATCTTGGGTATCACTGAGCAAGAGTTTTACATAGACTGATCTCAGCAGTCCAGCCGGAATAGGTACGAGAGACTTCCTGAGGTCGTGTAACTATTCTTCAGATGAGGATCAAGGGGTGAATCGACGTAGCAGTTGTTCGTCAGTCGGATCTCTTCGCAGGGGAGAAATATTTCTGAGGTACTCCAATGGCACAAGCTGTCCTGTTGGATAATTCTGTGTAGATGAGGATGCACTTAACTGGTGGGATGGGCCGGAAGAAATGGTGTGCTGGTTTGACTGCTGAAGGTGCCAAGTACGAGAGGTAGATGATGAACCAAGTGGGTAAGCATGTAACGGAGGTGTTGTGGACGATGGAAGAATCTCTCCAAAATGAAGGTCACCACTGTGGGTCCTGCTATCTCGTCTAACCTTCCCAATCCGAGCGCTCTTGAACCATCCTTCAGGAACATTCACACCCCCAACTCCTGGGATGTCATCTACGGTTCGCAACTCATTGAGCTTGATTTGATTGAAGTAGGCAGCTGCAACACCATGAAATCTTGAGTGCAATTGGATACGTACAAGTATAACTCAGAACATACTTAAGTGCCACTTTCTTACAATTCCCCGGGTACGGTCAGCAGGCAACGAGACAAGTACACTGTACGTCTGTTTTATCAATAGTTCAGGATCCAAGGTCCCTTTTGGATCGGGAAGGAACGGTATAATTGGTGTTTGTCCAGTCGAAGGCCTTCTTAGGAAGAATAAACATGTGTGATGTTTCCTAGCAAGTCAACAACAATCTACCTCATCCTCTGTGCCCAAGGAGTGACTGAGTTGGCTCCATCATCACTCAAATCAGGTTCTTTTTGATGGTAGAACAGGAACTCCTTCATGTCAAGTCAGCACTATAAGAAGAAAAGGCGGTAGGGGACTCGTACATCACGCACGCCTGACAGCCATCGAATAAGTCAGCTGTGATGGCTAAAAGAAACCAAAGTCATGAGTGCTACATACGACTGGGTCCCCAGCCCATCCCGTCAGTCCTTTAGTTGAAGTTAGGGCAAAATGGAAACGTTACAGTCAAGTACATACCATCGTTCCATGCCCAAGCCAGTGGGTTCGGTGTTGGCACCACGCTCTTCCCTAAACGTAATCATATCAGCGCAGTCCTGGCCCCCCGAGCCAATTATTGAACAACCAAACATATATGTTCCCCGGCATGATAGCTCGTCGCTCCTCACCATCTAGGCGCCGAGTGATGAGAGGATAACGATGGCAAGCTACGGCAGTGAAAACCAGCAGTGCGTCAGCAGCCGAGCGAATGCGGACATTCTGGAGGGTTGGGAACTGCATTAAAAGTGGATGAGGGTCAGAAAGGAATAAAGGCCGAGCAAGAGCGAACCTATTTAAAGAATACAGGCGATAGCTGAGCCGCAGGGCCGACCGAAAAACGGATCTGCGAAGTCAGAAATCAAAAATTTGGCTTGTAACAAGACCAGTAGAGCACATGTATGATCTCAAAGTTGGAACGTAAGAACTCAGTCCACCATTCACACGTTAGTTTACGACTGTTCAGATGGGAGTCGCTCGCAAAACGGAGCGGACAACTCCCAAGAACCGATTTTTAGAGCACTGTACCTGAGAAAGTCAGTATCGAGATAAACACCGACGTGCTAACTCTAAATAATTCTGAGGCTATCTTAGATCGGAGATCCCGAATGCCGATTTGAAGTGTAATTGAACTGTAAATGCAAGTATCAAATCAGATGCTTACTGAATGCCTGTCAAGAAGTGTGTCCATTACTGTGTTACAAATACTGTGTGACTCTCAGAAGCCGAGTGCCATATGGAATGTCCCCTCATGAGGCCCCGGATGATTTGGGCCCCAGCTTGAGCATCTGTATTTGATTAGGCTATGGAAACGTTTTTCCCGCCGATCTCAATAGCTAGGGCTGATAGTGGATTCAAGGTTATCATATGATGAATCGGTGACCGAGGGATGGACAAATTTGATTTGCTCATTTCAATATCTGTGACCTGGACTTAAGATTGATCTTAAGTAGGATAGGGGCTGAAGATAGTCTTAATCATTTATTGATGTTTCTTGAACTGGAATCCAGCTTATTTTATTATGAGAGGCGATTGCATGGATCAACGGTAATAACTTGATGCGTCGGCATTGTGTTATGACATCATCTCATGCGGCACCTTACCACCTTACCACCTTACCACCTTACTACCATGCTGGAATACTTTGAGGACCTAAAGATACCCTAGTTTCTGTTGGAATAGTGTACTTCATGTGGGTTCGTATAGATTAATATACATCTTTCTGCGGCGAGTCATTCAATCTGCCCTCCAGTGCTTCGGTTACAGCCATTATCTTGTATCATTTACACGAACATGCTATTATCACCGATTCGGAACTGTCAACTCATGGACTGAACTCTGGTCTCCCAGGGTCGTGGACGGCTAATTCCAGTTCCTGTCACAAGGCCGTCAAATTCAGGAAAGATTGTGCCATCAGATTCTTTATGGACGAATTTGCGTCACGAATGTCTTCCGGAGGGTATTCGAACCCGGCACGTCTTCTTTTCTCGTAGACCTCCATCATACTCACGGAATTAAACCACTAAGTCCATGATGGCATCTGGGTTCATGAAGGCTTGTGGATTGTGTCTTTAGAAATGATAACAGAGAACATGATAAAGTTGATCTAGGATCTGTTTGGAGATCATCAATTACTATGAAGCTGAAGGACAGGGGTAACTTTAATTATGGACTTGAACATCCCAAGTTGTGGGAAATTTGAGTTGAGATATAGACAGCCGAACTGAATCTCTCCATTTCCTGATTAAATAAGATAGAGCGATAGCGTGTCACCTGCCTCGCAGTTAGTCATGCTACAGGAGACTCAGAAGAAAGATCAGTGTCTGATTCGGATCATGCTACCAGCTGAACTAAGCATGTATGAAGTTCATTCCAGAACATGTAGCGACAATATCAAGAATCAATTTCGGATGATTCAACTCTATGTTCTGTAGTGATGATGAGTAAAGGGCGGGCCACTAGCAAGGCATTGGACAAACCTGATTGAGGCAAAACGGCGGGCAGATAATCTGGAATTTCGGCATAATGCATCTGTTCCCGGAAGAGGTAGCGTATCCTGAGTGCCTTTGGCATGCAAGGAGCAGGGTCAAGAAATCCTTGTAGGCCCAGCTGCTCGTGCAGAAAGAATGTCAGAACTCGATTTGGCAGGATTATCAAAGTTTCGTCACCTTTGCTTCTTCTCCTTCGGCAATGAAGAGTTGCGAGTTTCTAATGAGGGCTTGAAGAAGAATTGTTACATCAAGACTCAGATCTGGTGTAGTTTCGCGTGTAGTTTCGCTCGCTTCGGCTGACCCATAGTTGGCTTCAAGTATGACTAGGCCTAAAGTGGATATTAGTCAGTCTGTAGCCAGTAGGAAAATTCTACTAGCCTTGCTTTGACTTTTCAGTTCGGTTGCGTCTGCGAGCAAGGTCTCGCAGCATAAATTCAACAGCATTTCTCTCTCGTCGTTCTTCTGGTTCTTCCAAGCGCTTACGAACTGTACGAAGGTAACTACCATGGAGCATCTTTAAGTGGATGGAGAACACAAGCTCTCAGGAAATTGTAGACATACAAAAGTCTCCGAGTGCGGCGACGGGGAAGAATAACAAAACGATACATAAGGAGACTTGTTAAAACCGGTAAAACAGTCGTGATCAGTGCCAATGATGGGTCATACTCAGAAGAGAGTATGACCGGCATTGAGAATTGTTGTTCTAAGCGGGAGATGCTGCATAGAGGGTTGAGAGGCTCAGCAACATGAGAGGAAAAAACACACTCAATTCCAAGGACAACTCCAGTCCAACTTAGGGTTGTTGTCATGCTTATCTCAAGTGATTTCGAGGGGATCAACCACATGGCAGAAAAGAACCAGTTCATACCAAGAAGGCCAAGAGTCAAGCCGGTCTTGAACGTAGTTCCTAACTCAAGTAGATTCACGCCCACTTCACCAACTAGCTTAATATCCTCTTCCTCTAAATCCAGTCCATGAGACATAAATATGATTCCTGTTTCCAGTCCAGACAGAGAAGAGTTTTCTCCGCAACTGCCATGTCTGTCAGCAGTAGGTTGAATACCAAAAGGTTTGGGTGATGTGAGACGAAGCTTCACGTGAGGCCGGTGCCCAACGCGGACGTCAATGGTTGCCTGCTCGTTCCTTGTTCGAAAAAGTCTCCGTGTCAAAGAAGCACTTAGAGTAGGTCGCAAGAAGAGAGGAGCACCCAAAGACCCGACAGCCCTGATAGTAAAAGCGTTCAGACCATCTTGATAGGACGATTCTAGCCGAGTTCGGAAAGGAAAGGAAAGGTAGATTAGTGCCTGTGTGAAGCCTGATAAGCATAAGGACGGACTCAAGGTGTAGTTGAACTCACTGAACTCGACAGCCGAGGAGAAAATTGATGCTGTACAGTTCCAATAACATCTAAGCGACGTATGTCACTTCTCATTTGAGCACCTAGTCCGAAACTGGTTCTGTCATTAATTTTGCTCTAATTAAATATATGAGTGAGGGTCAGAGTGTTTGGAGAGGAAGCGATTTTCAACTTGGATTTTGTGTCGTAAAGTGTAATCTATAAGTCCAACGCCAGATATTCGATCAAGAATAGTCGCCTGTGTAGGGCCAAACAGAGGGACTGCATATACAGAGCATTGGAGAGTGCCTTGTGGTGATAAAACTTCATTTTGACGAGCCTGCCTTAGTTCACCCTTCACATCGGCCAATTTCTCCCGAATCTATATACAAGAATGATCTATTATCAATCAGGGCAAAAAAAGAGGTTTTATGCACATCATCCAATGAACTTGATCGAATTCCTTGAGGCCAGTCAAGGGTGAGGCCATGGTATCCTATACAGCAACGTTGACTCTGGATGAAATTCTGAACAAGTGAGTGGCTTACCCAATTGATCATAAACCTCCCTTTCTACGGTTAAAAAACATATTCATACTTCAGTCACTTGGCAAACGTACCGAAGAAAAGGGTCAGATAAAACTGGTGGAGGTACTGAATAGAGAACAAGCTTGATTGAGAGCGAGACAAACCTTCATACGCTTTCTGTATTCTGAGGAATTCTCGAGTGGCTATTTCTTTGGATTCTGGGTCTTGTTGCTTGTCTGGATGGAACGCCAGCGAAAGTGTCCGATATCGCTCGTGTACTTCACTCAGTGACGCGCCTTTACTAAGGTTGAGAACATGGCTGAAAAACTGAAGGTAAAACGATGTTGACCAAGGAGCTGGAAGTAATTTACTAAAAATAGTTCTCTGGATACTGATCTTTGGTTCTTTTGCGAGACGACATGCAACTGGCGATGCACGCGTTTGGTGAAAGACGTGTCTCGATCATTGCAAAGTCACATCCCCATTACACATAAATGGTGTGGGAAATTAAACCCTAATTTGTAAGAACTTTTTTTTTCAAAAATTAGTAAGAACATGATCAAAAATCCTTGAGATTTATATTGAAAAACATAAGAGAGTGGAAAATAATAAAATGGAAAGAATAATTTAATCCGATGTGCATATGACAATGTTCCATGACACTAAACCACCCCAGCCCTGGTTGGGGTGGAAGTCATACAATGATTGTGCTTGAGGCTCCATTCTAACTTTGGAAAGAAAAGAATACCCATTTGTAGATAGTACAACTTAACAGTAGGCTAAAGATCAGAGATATATTTACAACGTGCACTGCAGGGACTGCATTCGAGCCCCCAATTGCTAGCTATTCTTTTGTTATACTTTTGTTATACTTTTGTTATAGAGCAGTTGGCTTTATAATTGTTGAAACTAAAAAAACTAGTATATTCACCTACAAAGTAGAGTAGAGTATACTACCCTAGGGTTACCCAACTGCAAGCTCATGATTATACCAAACCCCTTTGAACTTTCTATGATGGCCACAGGAAGCCAATACTATTGACATATAACCATCATCTTTGTAAATTGTGCTCCTAACTTGGAGTTGAATGCCAAATTCAAGTCTGTGACGATAATTATCTAATTTAACACAAGTCACCATATGATTTAACCAGGCATCACAGGAACCGACGGGAAATTGTTTCACAGCGCATGTCAACCTCACCTATAGGCAGTCAACGAACCCCTTGCAGTTTCAACAGTTGCATATCCCAGCGCTGCTTATGAAATGTCGAAAATCGCGACGAGCATCACGATTATATAAGCATACCGCCACGTCGTCCTGACACGTTATACTTCAGTTCTGGTCGTCTGCGCTACCAACAATCTTCTCCTCTCCCATCATGTCCTCAAGAATCAACATAGGGCGTCCGCAAAATAACACTTACAACGTCGATCCACATGGATTGGCCAACTCCAGGCCGTCCTCAGGCTACAGAGCTGCCAACCCAGATGATCCACTCGAGAAAATTCGGGCCGTTGGTAAACAAATCGAAGACTATATCGAAATTTATTCGCAGCCACTGAAACCTTACTTGCCTGCGATTGGACGTTTCTTAATTGTTGTAACTTTCATAGAGGACGCGCTGAGGATTGTCACACAATGGGGAGATCAGCTATGGTACTTGCAACAGTACGGATTGGATGTTTGTTTCGCGCTCTGGTGGTCTCATCCTTTTCATTCGTAGGCACAGAAAGTTTCCATGGGGTCTCTCCCACCTGTTTCTGCTTATCAATGTCCTCGTCAGTTGTTTATATATCTCAATTCCCTGCCGAGTTTTAAGTCACCTATCTAGATCATGTTAACCGGCTCACTTGCAGTCATTTTGAAGAAATTTACGGAATATGCCGTTGCGGGTCTTCTCGGTGTTGTTGTCATCCAAGGATTCGGTTATGGCCTTATCTTTGACCTGAACTTTTTCCTCCGCAATCTGAGTGTCATCGGTGGCCTTTTCATGGTGTTCAGTGATTCTATGATCACTCGTAAATCCGTCTTTGCGGGCCTGCCAACCCTTTCTGAGAATGATCGTAGAAAATAGTAGTATGCTTGTCCTTTGCCAGGAACCCGATAGCTTACAATCTGTTCCAGCTTTCTCCTCACAGGTCGGGTTCTTTTGATTTTCCTCTTCCTTGGTTTCATTCTTCAGGGAGAATGGAACTTTATTCGCGTCTTCGTCTCCATCATCGGTCTTGCCGCCTGTGTCATGGTTGCAGTTGGTTTCAAAGCTAAATGGTCTGCCGCCTTCCTAGTGGTAGTGTTGAGCATCTTCAACGTCTTTGCGAATAATTGGTGGGCTGTTCACTCGGCTCATCCGCAAAGGGATTTCTTGAAATATGATTTCTTTCAAACACTATGTGAGCGCTTTTATTTTACCTTTCTTTTGCTTTTTGGCTGATTTTTCGCAGCCATCGTTGGTGGCCTTATCCTACTTGTCAACATGGGACCTGGTGGCTTTTCTGTAGATGAAAAAAAGAAAACATACTAGTTCACTCTCCCTACGACACTCGTCGTATGTATTAGTCCGATAGTCCCGGAAAATAGTTTAGTACACTTGTGTTGTCCTGTGTCTCTTCGTGGATTCTCGAGAACTCAGATGGCTGTTGCTAGCCATCGAGAGCTGTGATGATGTAGCCAACAAACTCAGTCTTGAAGACCACGAGGTTGAAAGAAAAACATACTTGTAGGTGGTTCTTATAATTAGAAGAGTGACCTGTTTTGATGCCTCAGGAGTGCCCTGCTCGTGATGGTGAATATTGCGTGCATGCGCAATGTGTATCAGAAAACTCGTCTATTTTGAGAAAGACCACAGAGGTGAGACTGAAGCCCTAGTGGAATACTCGAACTTCCGGTAGAGGGTTGAGATCTGATACTTTGTTGCCAGTTCACTATTTCTAATTCAAAGAATCAGAGCTACCATTCGCTCCTTCGAGGGAATGCTGCATATGGCCAAATTTGATCGGCATTCCGTGCTCACAGCAGACGAAGCGTACTCCACCATTGAGCAAGTACTCGGGAATGAACCTGCGATATTGCGCCAAAGAACCATACAAGTATATACGAGATGGCACCCAGAGACTTTTGAAAGGTATCGTATGCGGTATGGAACCTCAGGCTATGTCAAAATAACCATGTAATATATGAGCAAAAACTGTCGGACAATCTCTATCAGAGGCTTCGCATCGAAAGAAACGAGATGCCGTTCCACCTGAAATCATTGCATCTTTTCGTTGGCAAGGCTGCGGGCATCTAACGTCTGACTGACTTACGTTTGTCTCAGCTCTGAATCAAAGGATTTAGATAAAGCATTTTTCGGGCCTTAATGGCCGGCGCCGATCGTTAATTTGAGGCTATTCGAGTTTGAGTTAATTTGATTCTCTGAGTCCAGCATGTCAGATTTAAAGTTTTGCTCTCAGCGCCAAGCCTATTAAAGGCCTTTTGCAGGAGTGCCGTGATAAAGAACACGTTCTTTCTGTACTACTGAGAAGGGCGAGTTAGTGAACGAGGCAGACATAGTGTCATTATTGCGTCTCAGGTGTAAAATTAGCTCAAAGGTTCTTCAAAATTCATAGGCAGAGTTCTCGTACGCAAGAGGGGTATCAGTGACTTCGATGTGCTCGAAAAAGTTCAGACTTGAAGCTCGGATCTTGGCTCAGATTACTTCTAGGTCTGACAGGAAAATCCGTAGCTCATGAGAAAAATCTAGTCAAGGCCGAGTCATTTTGGTCAGGCCAACTTTGCTCTATGTGACGTTGTGAAAGGGACTGTTTTCTGCAAATTATAATATTCACTCAGGAGGCAGCGCAAACATTAAACAATGATAGAAGCTTGAAGCATGAGCTGGTATAATCCATTGCTTGAAATAAATATCAGTCCTAGAGCATAGTCAGTACTCAAGAGTGTGGGAGATACAACTCAGTGGGATCTCTGGCGGCAACGTCACATGAGATGTAGACAGGACACCGCGGGACACACATGGCTGTTGTCAATGATCAGCTCCAGATTAAATGAGGCGTTGGGTTATGTCAGCACCGCCTTCGATACCAACCGTGATAGAATGTCGATGGGAAGTAGGGCCGAGAGTGTATCAGACATTTCGGCAGGGTCAGAGTGGGGACGATCAATGAAGCTCAAAATCTGTGTGCATAGGCGAGGAGAAGCTCCACTATGCGGCACTCTTTGGGAACACTGTCTTCTGCGATCATGCCGTGGATTCAATTTTTCATGAAGCGCTTCTGTCTAATGATTCTAACCAGTTTAAATAGTTCTTGATGATTGGGAGATGTACGTCTCGAATGACCAGAACGAGGATAGGTTATGGCCGTCCACCGCCGGAGCTTCGAGGAAAGAGATTGAAGCAGACGCCAAAATAGTAGCACTTGTGAGCTAAGCTGAGGCTTGGCTGGGTCATATGAGGGGTTGAAAATTGTGCTTCCTCACAGCGTTCGCTTCGTATACACACACTTGATTACTGAATCACGTCACACATCACGCCTTGACCAGCTTTGCGCTGAGCATCCAGTAATCTACCTTTTATCCATTCCTATCCCGACTTCTGTCATCATTTGCCGCTTGAAAACCGCCACTCCAATGCCAAATTATATTTTGATGTACACCAACCCTACGACTTTGCAAGCTACCTGTCGGAGATGATAGATTATACAAGACTACCTTCTCTTCTTGTGTGTCCCGAGACTAAGTCCTTGTAAAGTTCCTCAAAAATGCATCACGATTGGGCTAGTGCATCACTGCGAACCAATCTCGAGAACTCTTTTGGGTGTATACCAACGCACAAATGCCAGGGGTAGGAGTTGCGTTCATTAGGGAGGTGGGATTAGTTTGCAGGTTCTGGCTCGGTTTTTACTTCAGGGTCCACTACCACTTCTACTGCACTTCTACTGTTGACCATCACCTTTACCAGAGATTTCACACACAAGTTATCTAATATCACAAATATTATTTAGTTAATCTCTCAGACGTCTCGGGGTCAAGTAGACGGCTGAGGGAGATTGTTGGAATAAGTATCTATATAAGTCCTCTCTACATTCTTCGGCATTACCCTTTGGCGATAGCAAGCTGGATAGAATGATGGAGATGTGTGTGGAATGGAGGAGTCGAGAAAATGATGGGAATGGTTCTATTGTGTCAGTCCATTGCGATAACATATAGTTATGCCACAATCAGACTGCGTATTTGTAGCAATCAATACTGGATCCAAAACAGGATAGAAATTCATAGGGTCACTCTACAAGAAAATATGCCCTCCGCCATTCCGCCATAGACTGACTTCAATATCTCCTAGCGTAGATTTTCTGCATCATGACACCATAATGCTTGTTGCGAAATAGAATGTCCCCCAAAAAAGTAGAATCACATGCTGCTACAATAATCCCTCCAGACTTGCTGCTACCCTGAACATCCACTAGCAAACTATGGCCACATGCCCTCTGTAGACTTTCCCCCTAATGCTGGACCTGCCTAGGCCCTCCGCGTCTTAGCACTAGATTTCTAGATTAGAAATCCTGAATCAAAAAAAGTAGGATCACGTGGTTCAACGAGTTTTCCCTGGCACAAGACATATTCTTGACTGAACGTCTTTATCACGATCAAATTACTCTCAGTCCGAGAGTTTGTCGAAGTGAGGTGACAGGATTGTGGCAAACGTACCGTTCTGTCTTCTTCAAATGGTCAAACGTCATTGCTCTGGATCGTACTCGGAGGACGAGTGGAATGAGCAAGACACGTCGTCATTGTCCAGCTCCCCTGATAATAAACGAAAAAGACAAGAAAGTAACAGAGTATCATTACCGAGAAATGTTGCTGCTAGGAAAAAACGGAAACTAGGAAGCCAAGCACACGAGACAACCATTCAGAGCGGAATTATTGCAGTCAGGGATTCTTCGCACTCCAAAACCCTTCACTTAATCCGGTCGCCTGGACCCATGCGCACCGCTCTGTTGAAATGGTTTACCACAGTAAGGGACTCACGCGCAATGCCGTGGCGCAAGCCATCCAACCTTTTTCAGGATCCCGAACAACGTTCTCAAAGGGCGTATGAAGTGATGAGAACGTTAATCCTGAACGTATTTGGGGAAACCTGATCCATTTTTAGGTATGGGTATCCGAGATTATGTTACAACAGACTCAGGTCACTACGGTAATACCTTATTACAATCGCTGGATGGAAATGTAACGTTTCTTCAGGCTGTCTTTTAGCCAATCCATTGATAGATTGTACTTAGGTTTCCAACTCTGAATGACTTAGTGGGTTAGACTTCGCTTTTGATAGTGCACTCCATGAAACAGTCTATCAGGCTCAAGCGAACGTAGATCAAGTAAATGCGTTGTGGAAAGGACTTGGATACTATACCCGAGCTAGTCGTCTACTTGAAGGGGCCAAGAAGGTTGCAACAGAATATAGCGGAAAGCTTCCAGATAACGCTAGAGAAATGCAAAACAACATTCCCGGAATTGGCCGATATAGTGCTGGAGCCATCTGTTCCATTGCTTATGGTGAAAAGGTTCCGGTTGTAAGCGAGACACGTGTGTTTCCCCGTAAATCTATTCACTGTGAAAACAGCTTGATGGGAATGTACATCGATTGCTCAGCCGGTTACTTGCGCTTCATGCTCCACCAAAGGCTAAGGCAACTCTCGATTTGCTCTGGGAGGCGGCGGATGTCATCGTACGAGAAGGTAACAAGGCCAGGCCTCATCTTACTCAAACATTGATCTTTGATGATAGACGCAGAGAATGAACATCCTGGAGACATCAACCAAGGTTTGATTGAACTCGGAAGTACTGTTTGTACCGTACGAGGACCATCTTGTGCCATATGTCCTCTACGACCCTGGTGTGCGGCCTACAAGTTGACCTACGACAAGGGAGATGCGGTAGATGTCCCTCGTTTCACCGAGTTTATCTTACTCAGCCCAGCTCTCAGCCTCCTCCCGACATAGAGGATCTTTGTCATGTTTGTGAACCTGTGTCAGTGGAACTAGCAGTCACTGCATTTCCCATGAAAGTTGACCGCAAAAAAGTGCGAGAGGAGCTCGACATTGTCAATGTAGTAGAGTGGCGACAAGATTTAAATTCCGATGAAAGGTTTTTTCTTCTTGTCAGGCGTCCTGAAACAGGTATCTTGCTTTGTGTTGAATTCAATTACTGTTCTCACTTCTTGCCAGGTCTACTTGCTGGATTGTATGACTTTGCAACGTCAGAAAACACCTCTAAAAGATTGACAACAGAATCTATCAAGCCACTATCCTTGAAATACCTAGGGGAAATTTTCGGATGTGTGTTCCAAGAAGATGCAACGGTGAACTCAGATGAGACTTCCCAAAAAATCAGGCTTACCCGAGTTTCTGTCATTGGTGATGTCTCCCATGTTTTTTCGCATGTCAGGAAGACCTACCGAGTGGTTTGGATTCTCATGACAGGCGGTGGTAAACCACCAATGCTTCGCAAAGTCAAGACATCCAGGTCATCGAAGAAGCCAGTACGCAAATTTGAGAAAAACATGGAATCACAGAGAAACTCGGATCTGCACATGGAATATACATGGACATTATTTGATCAAGTAGCCAACGCAACGTGAGTAACCCAATGTCAACAAATGACCCGTTTAAGTTATTTCTCGATTAGTATGGGAACAGGTGCCTTGAAGGTTTGGAAATTGACAAATGCATTTTGGGACAGAATGCGTTAGTGTGGTCATATGTTTTTGTCAACAAAGTGAACTCTAGTTTCCCTGCAGTATGATCTAAAGTATAGAGAAAACACGTATAATTTTGACTATGGGTATCCGAAGACTGTTTCTGTTGCTTCATTAACTTGCTTCTCAGACCTCTGAGACCACTTAGAAATGCAAATTCCCAGAAGACTGTAATGTAAGGGCTCAAGCAAGATGTGAGTATTTTATGCACATGTGAATATAGTACATGTTCTGCCTAGGAGCAGAAAGTCAGGAGATAGATAGCACCATCCAAAATGATGTTCCCTAGCTTCATGATTTTCTCTTGTTCATGACTCAAAATAATCACATGAATGAACATTCTTTTCCGCGTACATCGGTGTCCTATCTCTGAAATCATGTTCCAACTGTTGTAAAAACGGAGGATGGTTTGCCTTGGAATAAGAAAATTGATTCCCTTGCAAACCAGTGAGTAAAAACATAACAAAATCCTAACTATATTATACTAAACCTTCTCGAACAATAATGACGTCAGCTCGATACTTCAACACCAACATTCACACCTGACTCACGCCCCCGGCAGACCGCCGGTGTAGTCAGAAGCGTACCACTATGTAACTCACCCACCACGTCTTAGGACCTGCTTGGCACCTGTTTGCTTGTAACAACAATATATGAATGCAGAACTCTCTGAAATCATGTGACCCGAACTCATGAGGAAAAATTAATTGAAGAAATCTTCAATTCGGGATACTCCCGTAATCTCAAAAGACGGCAATGGATTATTCTAATGTCAAAATTTATACCGTCAACGGAACGACTGCAGGATCGTCATCATCTCTTCCGGACTGGTTAACTCGTAAGAGAGCCACAGCGGGAAGAGGCAAACGAGCAGTACGAGAACAAGTGGAAGGAAACGTAGAGCTTATTCAAGGTTTCGAGTTTCCTGAGGCCAGCAATCGAATTAAAACTACTCGAGATGGACGCCATGTCATCGCAACGGGAACTTACAAACCTCAAATACGGGTTTGGGACCTAGATCAATTAACACTCAAGTTTGAGCGACATACTGATGCTGAAAACGTGGATTTTGTTGTGCGTGAGTTGTTTCCTAATTCGCTCCTCAAATTTGCCATTACTACATGAGCGTCTGCCTTTGCTGAAACTGAGAAATTTCAGTGTCTATCCGAGGATTGGACGAAGTCTGTACACTTACAAAACGACCGAAGTGTCGAACTCCATACCCAAGGCGGCTTCCATTATCGTACCCGGATACCTCGTTTTGGTCGTTCACTGGCTTATCATTTCACATCTTGTGACACTTACCTCTCTGCATCTGGGAATGAGATATACCGATTAAATCTCGAACAAGGACGGTTCCTGAAACCACTTTTGCTTGAAGAAGCTGGTGAAAATGATAGAGAAATACTCGGTGTGAATGTCATTGACATTAACCCTGTTCATCAGCTTCTTGGTTTTGGTATCGATGGGAATGGGACTACACAGTTTTGGGATCCACGCTCACGAACAAGGGTAGGGACATTACGGCTGCCAAATCAGAGACTTCTATCATCCACAAGACAAGATTCAAATGAGGTGTTGAGTGTCACAGCCATCGCATCGAGGTCAGATGGGCTGTCTTATGCTATCGGAACAAGTACAGGACATACCTTACTCTACGATATTCGTGCTACTCGTTCGTATGCTTGTAAGGATCAAGGCTACGGGCTACCTATCAAAAAGGTCATCTGGATAGCAGGCGGTAGCAGAATGGCAGGAGATGGTATGGTACTTAGTGCGGACAAAAAAGTAGTGAAAATTTGGGACCGAAATTCGGTGCGTGTATACACTCCGTTATCATCTCGTCCTCATTATCTCACTTTAGACCTCAAACAACTTCGTGTCAATCACACCTGCCAATGATCTGAACGACATCCACCACATCCCTGGCAGTGGCCTTTTAATGACCGCCAACGAAGGCATCCAGATGGCAGCGTACCACATACCTCAGCTTGGACCTGCGCCGCGATGGGCCAGCTTCCTCGAAAATATCACTGAAGAGATGGAAGATCAAACAGCACGTTCTGTGTATGAAGACTACAAATTCGTAGAACGCAATGAACTCGCAAGGTAAAATGTCATTCCTTCGTGGCTTGATTAACATCGTTCTCATCTCTTTTACGGTCAGACTGGGCTTGGATCACCTCGTTGGGACACCGATGCTCAAATCTTACATGCATGGTTACTTCATCTCTCTCAAACTTTACGATGCAGCGCGTGTCATTGCCAATCCTTTTGCTTATGCAGAGCACCGCGAGAAAATCATTCGCGAAAAGATGGAGAAAATGGCGGAGACCCGTATTCGCAGCAAGAAAGATGCCGGCGTCAAAGTCAACAAAGCACTCGCTGAGAAGATTCTTAAAGAGGAAGAAAGGGCCAAAAAACGCGAAGAGAAGAGGAAAAAGGCGAAGAAAGCAGCCGCCGCCGCAACTGCTGAAGAAGATGGAGAGGACGTTGGTATGGAAGACATGGAGGAAGAGAGTGCTACCCAAAAACTCTCATTGCTCAGTGATCCTCGTTTCGCCAAAGTATTCGAGGACCCCGATTTTGCGATTGATGAGAATAGCAGAGAGTATGCTCTACTCAATCCTTCGAGTGTTGCCCAGAGAAGAGAAAAGACGGCAGTTGAAGACGAAGAAGACGAAAGCGACAAGATATCGTCAGATGGCCTTGGCGATAGCGGCAGTGAAGATAGTAGCAATAACGATAGTAACTCCTCGGAGGAGGATAGCAGTGATGCTGGTGGTATGTCGAATCCCTAACCCGCCAACTTGTTTTCTTTGTTAACCATAGCGTCAGAACTTCAACCTCATGTCCGTGCCCGTGTTCTTCAAAAGAGAAATGAACGCGACCGTGAAGTTCGTGTACCTAAAGTCAACCTAGTGCCTATGAGCACTCGTGGTACTCGAGGGGTCGACAAAAACGCCTCGTTCGGTCAACACTTGATCAATTCGAGACTGAGATCCAACAAAGTTCGTTTCAATGAAGAAGAAATTGTCCAGGCAACCGAACGAGGTGGAATGGAGATGACCTGGACTCCTTCATCCACCTCTGCCGCCATGGATGATATGGATGACAGTTCGAGCAAAAAGAGGGGCTCCAACTTGAAGAGAAGGAAGGGCACTGAGTCATTTGGTGCTGGTATGGAACGAGGTGGTATGGACGAGGTCGAGATCAAAGAAACGGAGAAAAAGGGAAGGACTCAAAGAAGAAAAGGTATTCGGAGCGGAAGCAGAAACGTTTTTAGGAACTTGGGCTCTTGATGTCCAAGTGCTGGGTATATATATGTGTATATGTATATGTACATTTCGTCATCGTTTCCCTTGGCTTTTTACATTTCCTGTGGAGTACGATCTTGTGTGGCTCTGATAATCACCTTGACAGCCTCCTTACTATTCATCCTGTCTAATGCTTTTTGGAAGTCTTTGATGGGGTAAATATCAGTTACCTGGACGATACGATGTCAGCGAGCATGACTTTTATTTTTATTTTTATTCAAAAAAAGTAGACGTACGATGCCCTTGACGTTCAATTTGCCACCATCAAGGTAAGCAAGGGCTCGAGGAAAAGCAGCTTTTTGTGCCAGAGAACCGATGATCTGATAAGTCACGAGTGTGGAGAAAGAGGGAGAGTGTGTGTGTTTTATCATCGAGACTCGTAGATGACATACGTACCCTGATCTCGTCTTGGAAAATTTTTGCAGGTGGCCAATGAACCACGGCGGAACTAGCATAGACGCCATAGATCATCAAAGTACCTCCCCTACGAACATAATGGATTGCGTTATTCGCAACCTTCTCTGATCCGGTTGCTTCAACCTATATTAAAAAAGGAGTGAGAAGTGATTTTTACTCCGTCAAAGAACAGGACATTGAAAGGGGGGAAAAAACGAATGAGTGGGGCGAGGGAAGGGGATTTTGGAGGGAAAAAGATAAGTTTTGACACCTACGACGATGTCAAATCCAAAGGGATAATCTTTTTTGATCTGGTTCCATTGTGGATCTGGATTTTCTCGGTCTAATTCAATGACGACATCACTAGCATGGATTTCCTTTGCGACCTGGGTTTTGATGCCTTTGTTGGCTGCGATCACGACTTGCGAGGCTCCGTTGAATTTGAGGAGCTGTGAGAGTATTAGGCCTATATCATTTTTAGTCTCTTTTTTTCAAGAGAATGACAAAAGCGCATACGCGTGCGTGTGCGTACCTGTGGGTCCGGCACCGAGAATGAGAACGTGGGCTCCAGGTGGCGCCTGAAGTCTTTCTACGCCATGAATCGCACAAGCTGTGGGTTCTGTCAAAGTAGCCTCGATATCCGTTAGATTGTGAAACTTGAAGACTTTGCGAGCACGACTATACAAAAGCCAAAAGTGGATGGAGAGAGAGAAAGAATGGCGTCAATTTTTTTGTTGTTGTTGGTGGTGGTGGAAAAAGAAACGGACGACACCACGTATTCTGCAAACCCTCCTGGAAGTGTTACACCCAGACCGTCAAAGTTGAGGCACATGATTTGGTTTCCGCGAAGACAGAAAAAGCAATGACCGCATTCCTGAGGTGGATTGATTATTTTCACATTGGATATAAGTGGGTTTCAAATGTCGCTGGGTATGAGATCAAAAGAAAAGTGGGAAAGGTGGTTGTTTACCAAGATAGTGGGGTCTATCACCACGCGGTCTCCTACTACGACATTGGTCACATCAGCACCGATTTTCGATACGACGCCTACGATTTCATGGCCAGGGATAAGCTGGGTGTGAAGCAAAAAAAAATGAGTTATTCCCTGCCTTTTGAGATCTCGTTCAAAAAAAAAAGCTCACGGGAAACTTGGCCAGGAACTCGCCCTAAAAAATGACAATCAGGGTTTTTTTTCTTTCAGCCCAAGGAAAGCATAGGTCGTTTCCACAAACCAACCTCAGCAACATGATGGTCGGTGCCACAGACCCCAGTATAGGTAACTTTTAGATCCCAGGAGATCACTTTATTAGCAACGAATTCCACACCAGATTCTCTGATCAACAGATGTGTGGGTTGGGTGTTTTACCTTGAATGAGAACTTGATCAGGGTCTGTCAATTGTGGGATATCGGTGTGTACGATCTCTAGATTACGTGGCTGTATCTGGGTCGTCAGAGGTGTGAAGAGGAGGAGGGATGAGACACCTAACGGCATGCCAATAAGCAGCTTCCATGATCATCAAAAAGATAAGAAATGAAAGTGATAAGAATCGGTAGTTCAGTGATATTGTTTGGTTCGGAAAAACGTTGATCGATTGTAAAAAGCTATGACACAACAAATTCCTTCTAGCCGACTCGAACGACTGACCTCGTCATTACTAGTGACGCGCTCTACCAACTGAGCTAAGAAGGAGATCGTGCTATATTGGTCCAGTTCTAACCTGGAAAAGAAACAGCAAGCTTTGTTTTTTACTCTTTTTTTATCTCTTCATCGCATCCATGGCTGATCGCCTCGCAGGAGTGGTCGCACGACTCCAAAACCTCCCCTCTCTATCTCTCCCCACAGACTACCCACGACCCACCGAGGGCACCAGGCTCATCGAGGCTGCCCATGTCGCCGACCTGTCTGCCCAAACTGCCAGTAGTCTGATGCGACTCGCCTTGTACACCGAGGATGGCGACGAGGACGAGGACAACGACGAGGACGCAGACGACAAAATTCAGACCCAACACCCCCCCTCGGCGTTTCATCTGCTCCTGTCCGCTTTCGTCGTCCTTCTCCATCGCTATACTGGAGACACCGATATCGTGATTGGATCCTCGTCTGCGACCGTCCGTGAACCACTCGTCCTCCGTCTCGCTATCGACCCTTCAGATCCCTTTTGGGCTGTCGTCCGGCGAGTGCAACAGGTCGAAAACGAGGCCGAGGCCAATGCGGTGCCATTTGACACGCTGAGGAAGGCGTTGAGCAAGGGCTCCGAGGAGGCTGCCCCTCTCTTTCGTGTGCGATTCTTCGACGAAACGGATCAAGTCAAGGACCCCCATTTTATTCGCACAACGCAGCTCACTTCTGACTTGACCATCTTTATCACACGACCTCCAACCACGACGACGAGAACCTCTCTAGCTCCCCGTATCTCTCTTCGGATCATCTACAATTCCCTTCTTTTTTCTCAGAGGCGCATCTCCTATATCATCGAGCAATTGTCTGTTCTTCTCCGCAAGGTCTCGTTGAATCCTCTTGCTCCCGTCGGTTCAGTTCCTCTCCTCACCCCTTCTCAATCATCCTCGCTTCCCGTACCCACGGTTGACCTTGACTGGTGTGGATGGAAAGGCGCTATCACCGACATCTTCTCTTCTAATGCCCGCTCGTATCCTGATCGGCCCTGTGTGATTCAAGGCATACCCACAGTCCATCGCCTTGAAGAGGCTGCTCAGAGCTCCGTGACCTATACTTATGGCCAGATTCGACGCGCCGCAAACATGCTCGCTCACCATCTCTTGGCTGGAGGTGTTCAGAGGGAAGAGGTCGTCATGGTTTACGCGCATCGGAGTGTGGAGCTTGTCGTGGCTGTTATGGCTGTCCTCAAGACAGGCGCCACTTTTTCTGTCATCGGTAATGTGGATCTTGATTCCCCCCTTTTGTTCGTTTGCAAACTCTCACTCACGCTGATTGCTCTCAAGACCCTGCTTATCCTTCAACTCGTCAAACCATCTATCTTCAGGTCGCCCAGCCTCGTGGCCTTGTTGTTTTAAAGGGCGCAGGCAAGATCAGTCCTATCGTTCGCGAATTCCTCTCGACTTCGCTTCAGATCCGCGTTGAAGTGCCCGCATTAGAGATCTTGCCCGATGGAACCCTCCTCGGAGGCGCTCCTGGTCTTAACGAGGTGGACGTATTAGCCGACCAAGTCCAGCTCGCAGATGTCGATCCCAACGTCGTCCTTGGACCTGATAGCATCGGGACTCTATCCTTTACCAGCGGAAGTACGGGCGTCCCCAAGGGTGTCCGTGGTCGTCATTTCAGTTTAACCCACTTTTTTTCGTGGATGGGCGAGAAATTTGGTCTGAGCGAACAATCAAAGTTTACCATGCTGAGTGGTATTGCCCACGATCCTATTCAACGTGATAGTGAGAAGGCCTTTTTTCCAAATAATGTGTCATTGCCTAAAAAAAACTGATGTATTTATCTAGTATTTACGCCTCTTTTCTTCGGTGCTCAACTCCATGTACCGACGGCGGATGATATCGGAACACCTGGACGCTTAGCGGAATGGATGGCGAGTAGCCAAGTGACCGTCACCCATCTCACGCCTGCGATGGGCCAGCTCCTCTCTGCTCAAGCCACGGTTGCGATCCCGACTCTACGAGCTGCCTTTTTTGTGGGTGACATTTTGACGAAACGGGATTGCCTACGTCTTCAATCCCTTGCTGTGCACGTTCGGATTGTCAACATGTACGGAACGACGGAAACCCAGCGGGCTGTTTCGTATTTTGAGATACCGTCTCGAGCGGAGGACGCGAGTTTTCTGTCGTCGCAAAAGGATGTTGTCCCTGCGGGTCAGGGGATGGTGGATGTTCAGTTGGTGGTTGTGAATCGGTATGATAAGCGTGTTCCTTGTGCGGTTGGAGAAGTGGGAGAGATCTATGTGAGGTCTGGGGGGTTGGCGGAAGGTTATCTCGACTCGGCTGCGACGGCTGAGAAATTTGTGATGAATTGGTTTGCTTGTGGTGATGGTGATGATGATGACGGTGGTGGTTTGCCGGTGATAGAGAGACGAGACACCCTGCTTTATCCGATGCATGGTCTTGCTGCTGGTCCGGAGGCGAAGTATTGGAAGGGAATACGCGATCGGATGTATCGATCTGGAGATTTGGGACGTTATCTTGTCGATGGGAGGGTTGAATGTACGGGTCGAGCGGATGATCAGATTAAGATTCGGGGATTTAGGATTGAGTTGGGCGAGATTGATATGCATTTGAGTCAGCATGCGTTGGTGCGAGAGAACGTGACGTTGGTGAGGCGAGATAAAGATGAGGAGAAGATGTTGGTGAGTTATGTTGTGCCGCTGGAGGGACCGGGATTGGATGGGTTTGCGAGTGAAGATGGAGTCGGTGAGGAGGAGGAGGAGCAGCAGCAAGGTGGTGGTGCGCTAGTCGCAGGTATGAGGCGGTATAGGAGGTTGATCAAGCATATTCGTGAGTATCTAAAGACCAAGTTACCGAGCTATAGTGTTCCCTCCAGTACGTGTCACACACACACATCTTTATTTATCTATTCAAACAATAAAATAAACAGTGATTGTTCCCCTCAAACGGATGCCTCTCAATCCCAACGGCAAAATCGACAAACCTGCTCTTCCCTTTCCCGACACAGCACAAGCATCCTCCTCTTCTTTTCATATCACATCCGGTAGTGCTACAGCCGTCAACCCAACAGAACACAAAATGCAACGTATTTGGGCCCAGATTCTACCCAACGCACCTTGTCCGATCCCTCTCGACGAAAGCTTTTTCGATCTGGGCGGCCACTCGATTCTCGCCACGCGTCTGATCTTTGAGATACGAAGCGCGTTTGTGGTCGATGCTCCTTTGGGGTTGGTATTTGAGCAACCTACTGTGCGGGGTCTCGTTGTTGCCGTTGAGGCTCTGAGAAATGCGGATTTGGGTTTGGATTATCAACAACAACAGCAGCAGCAGCAAAAGCCTATTGTTCGTGCGCCGACGACGGATGAGGAGGTCAAGTATGGACAAGATTATATCCGACTGCGAGACGAAAGACTGAAACGGTCGTATGATCCACTTCCGTCTGATTCTGTTGGGAGAAATGGACGGGTGACGATATTCTTGACGGGAGCGACGGGGTTTTTGGGAGCATTTGTGTTGAAGGAGTTGTTGGGGAGAGAACGGAGGGTGAACAAGGTGATTTGTTTGGTGAGAGGATCTGATGATGAGCAGGGGATGGCGAGATTGAGAGAGGGGTCGAGGGATAGAGGAGTTTGGGATGAGAGGTGGGTGAGGGAGGGACGTGTTGAGGTGGTGGTCGGGGATTTGGGACTGGGGTTGTTTGGACTTGGGCAAAGGACATGGGAGAGGGTTGCGGGTGAGGTTGATGTGGTGCTGCACAACGGTGCCCTGGTATGAGTGTCATTTTTCAAAGAAAAATTGATTGATGTCTATTAGGTTCATTGGGTGTACCCTTATGAGCGGTTGAGGGCAGCGAATGTGATGGCCACGCTCACCGCCATTGATCTAGCGTGTGAAAGTCGACCCAAGGCGCTGGTGTTTGTCAGTTCCACGTCGGTTATCGACACGCCGCACTATGTCAACCTTTCGGAGACGTTGGCTCGGGGGAGCTCGGGATTGCGAGGTATTCCCGAGAGCGATGACCTTGAAGGGGCCAAGGTTCATTTGAAGACAGGGTATGGACAGACCAAGTGGGTGTCTGAGAAGCTGTTGCTTGAAGCGGGGAAGCGGGGGCTGGCTGGATATATTGTGCGTCCTGGCTACGTTGTCGGTGACTCGAGGACAGCCGGTGAGTTTTTTTTTTTTTTTTCGAGTTGGCGTGCGACTCAGGGGCTTGTTTATACCAGTCACGAACACGGATGACTTTATATGGCGGATGGTCAAGGGATGCATCCAGCTGGGGGTGGTGCCGAACATCAACAACACGATCAACATGGTGCCGGTGGATCATGTTGCGCTGTGCACGTCGTTGGCAGCTGTGACACCTGTGTGTGATGGTATGAGGGTTCTGCATATCCAAGCATCGCCTCTGCCTACGTTTAATTCTGTGCTTTCGGCGCTTTGGAGATATGGGTATGCTGTTGAGGGGTGTGAGTATGTGGAGTGGCGGGTCCGGCTGGAGCGACATGCTGTTGAGGACAATGCGCTGTTCCCGCTGCTGCATTTTGTGCTGGACGATTTGCCGACGAGTACGAAGGCGCCCGAGCTGGATGACAGGAATACGAGGGGGGTGCTGCAGCTGGAGCCGGACGGAGTCAAGAGTGTGGATGATGAGCTTATGGGCAAGTATCTTGGGTGGCTGGTTGCTGCGCGGTTCCTGCCGCCTCCGTCGAGATCAGACGGGAGTGCACTGCCCGTGATGGATGGCGACGGGGTGATGAAAGCCCATGGGCGGAGAGGGATCTAGATACAGTAGATGATCACGGGATGTGCCGAAGAGTATATATAACTAACGCGGAAAAGTGGTGTGAGTGGGCTATGTTGTTGCTGCGGCCAGCGTACGTGCCGATTGAGACGATCGTCGTGTTTTTTGTCGGCGGGACGCTGGCGTACTTCCACATCCTCCACGCCATCAAGCACTCCGCCTTCCTCGCCACCCCCGCCCTCCCCCCCGCCTATGCCCTCCTCCGCCCCCACACCCCGCTGCTCGCCCTCGCCCCCGCGGACTGGCGCCTGGCCCGTGCGCGTCTCCCTGCCGCCGCCCCCGAGCTCGTCTCCCTCGTCCTGCCCCCCGCCGATCCCGCCCTCTCTGCCCGCTTCGTCTCCCATCTCACCACGTCCGTGCGCTCGCCCAGCGGCCACTCCTATGGCTCCCTCTGCTTCCGCCCCGCGAATGCCTCCTGCTTTACCCACTACCACCACAGCCCCCACAGCCCCCACCCCTTCTCAACCTTCTCCATCGCCCTCGCCGACGCAGACTGGCTCGCTGCCCTTGCTCCCGACGCCCTCCTCTTTTCCGATCCCTCCGGCGTCGAGTTCCGCGTCGCAGGTCCCCAGGTCTCCATCGAGAGCATGCGCACCCCAACCTGGGTCGCCTATGCAGCACGCACGCTCGTCGAGCGTTTCTGGCTGCTCGCGAAAAAGGCAGACTCGCTGGACATCTTTCTCCTCCTCGCAGGCTATATCCTCATGCACATCACCTTTTTCCTCCTCATCACCCGCTCACGCAGACTCGGCTCCAATTTTTGGCTCCCTCTGGCGATTCTCTCCACCGGCATCCTTGCCCTGCTCCTCGCTCTTCCCCTGGCCATGGCCCTTCGCATCCCCATCGACCCCGTCTCCCTCACCGAGGCCTTGCCTTTCCTCGTCTGCACTATCGGCTTTGACAAGCCTCTCAGATTCGCCCGTGCCGTCTTCACCCATCCCCACCTCTTCGCTTCTCCCGTCCCCGGCGTCAACTTGAAACCTGCTCCAAGAATCGTCACAGAATCCTTTGCCAAAGTCTACCCTCCCATCATCCGCGACTATGTCCTCGAAATCGCTGTCCTCCTCGCCGGTGCCTATTCCGGCGTCCGCGGTCTCAGTCAGGTCTGTGCCCTCGCTGCCATCGTGCTTGCCGTAGACTGTCTTCTCCTCTGTACCTTTTTGGCTGCCGTTCTCGCTATCATGATCGAGGTCTGTCTCTTTTCTTCTTTCCTCTGTTCAATCTCATTCCCTCACCCAGGTTCGACGCATCCAAACTGCTAGAGCTATCTCTAAATCTTCTTCCACTGCTACTTCTCTCCATTTGAAGCCTGTCTCTGCCGCCTCTGGTAAACCCTCCGCTTTGGCATCCCCCCGTCCCTCACCACCCCTCTCCGCCTCCTCCAGCTACAATAAGCTTTGCGCAATCTTGGGCAAAAAGGGGTCTGCTTTGGACCCCACCCTCATCCGTCTTCAAGACTTCAACAAGCAGAACAATCCAGTTGCGAGGCTCAAGTTGCTCTTAGTCTGTTATCTTGTCTTTTTTCCCCTCCTTCCAAAAAAATCTCATCCTTCTCCTAGATCGCCACCTTTACGATCCTGCACGTTCTCAATCTCATCACCCCACTCAACACCACTTCCCCTGCAGCCACTTCTTCTCACATTCGTCCTGTGGATCTCAATGCCCCCGCTCTTGCACCTGTCATTCAGGCCCTCGTTCAGGAACAGGAACATCCTCTTTGGGTCAAAGTTTCGCCTCCTCTTCATATCCGTGTCGTTCAGCATCCCTCCGCTGGCGTAAAGCCTTCCTTTTTTGCCCTTGAGCAGGACAGCCACTACACACCTGAAAGGAACAGACCCACTGCTTCCGAGGTCATCGAACGTTTCATGTCTAGTTGGACCAGCCTCGTTGGTGATCCGATCTTGTCAAAGTGGATTGTTGTCTTGTTGGCCATCAGTATCTCCTTAAATGGGTTCTTGTTAAAGGGTCTCGCCCTCGGCTTGCCCGGCGTCTCGCTGGTCATGTCCAGGATTGCCAAGGATAAGGGTGGTGTTCGCTTTGAGGAGAAGCCTGTGCACGATTCCCCGAGTGTTCTTTCCCCTTCTTCTTCAAGTACTATTTCCCCCCTACCTCTTCCTCCTCCTCGTGCTCCTTCTCCCCCTCCTCCTCCACGTGCCCCTCCCTCTGCACCCGTTCCTCTAGCCGTTCACGTTCCAAAACCCACAAAACCCACCAATCTTCCCATGTTCATTCTTGATGACGTCGATAGACGTCTTGCGGCAGCAGCAGCCCTTGATACCCCACCGTTGACTGACTCCCGTGCTCCCACACCGCCATCATCTTCTTCAAGCATTCGATCCTTGGACGAGTGTATCGATGTCTTTGAGAACGGGCCTAGGCCCCTCAGTGTGAGTCTGAAAACATTGAACGATGAAGAAGTGATCTTGTTGGCTCAGAATGGAAAGATTGCTATGTATGCTTTGGAAAAGGTTCTCGGCAATGATGAGTTGGAGAGGGCCGTCAGGATCAGGAGAGCCTTAGTTTGTAAGTTGTTATCATCTTGTTCCTCTTCGTATTCATGACTATCCCCCCAATAAAGCTCGTCAATCCAGGACCCGGACGCTTGAAACTTCGGATATTCCCATCTCCAATTATGATTACTCGCGTGTTCTCGGTGCCTGTTGCGAGAACGTGGTTGGGTATATCCCGCTCCCTCTTGGTATCGCCGGGCCTTTGACCATCGATGGTCAGATGGTTCCTATTCCTATGGCTACAGCTGAAGGCACGCTTGTCGCGTCGACGTCTCGTGGTTGTAAAGCTCTCAATGCGGGTGGAGGTGTGACGACGGTTCTCCTCCAAGATGCGATGACGCGTGGTCCTGCTATTGATTTCCCGTCCATTGTTGAAGCTGCTCGAGCCAAGGCATGGATCGCATCTGAGCCAGGTTATGAGCTACTCAAGTCAGCGTTCGAGTCGACGTCACGGTTTTTGAGGTTGCAAGGGCTCAAGACGGCGTTGGCAGGTCGGACGTTGTTTGTGAGGTTTACGACATCGACGGGTGATGCGATGGGTATGAACATGATTTCCAAAGGAACTGAAAAAGCGCTTCAAGTGATGCAAGCGCAGTTTCCGGGGATGGTGACGTTGGCGTTGTCTGGGAATTATTGTACGGACAAGAAGCCAGCTGCGATCAACTGGATAGAGGGGCGGGGAAAGTCGGTGGTAGGGGAAGCGGTGGTGCCTGGGGAGGTGGTGAAGACGGTGTTGAAGACGACGGTGGAGGCGTTGTGTGTGTTGAATATGAAGAAGAATCTGGTAGGAAGTGCGATGGCAGGGGTGGTGGGTGGTGGGTTTAATGCGCATGCTGCGAATATTGTGACGGCGGTGTTTTTGGCCACAGGACAAGATCCGGCGCAGAATGTGGAGAGTTCGAATTGTATGACGCTGATGGAATCGTATGTTTTTATTTCCCAGCCTGGCTTTTCTCCAGAACAAAAAACTGATTATTTATAGGACGAATGGGGGTGAAGATTTATTGATCACGATCACAATGCCTTCCATCGAAGTCGGTACGGTTGGGGGTGGAACAGTGTTAGCGGCTCAACAAGGGGTATTGGAGATGTTGGGGCTGAAAGGACCGCATGAGACGCGACCGGGGGAGCATGCGCAAAGGTTGGCGAGGATGGTGGTGGGCGCAGTGATGGCAGGAGAATTGTCGCTGATGAGTGCGCTTGCGGCTGGGCATCTGATGAGGGCGCATTTGATGCATAATAGGAGTTTGACGAGTACGCCGGTAGGGTCCAGGTGTGCAACGCCGGGAGTGTGAAGGATGACGTTGGGTATCTATTTATTCATATATTTGAGAAAGGGAATTTATTGGAATTTATTAGTTGACTTTTTCTTGATACACACTTTTTAATGTTTGTAGAGGCGGGCTCTCAAATCAATCTAAAAAAAGACGTCGATTACCATTACGGGTTATATAGCTTGCCAGTGGGAAGATCCCAGAACAATACAATAACTACAATACTAGATATAGAACAGACAAACAGCATCGACCCCACTGACGCCTACTTTACAAATGCTGCAATCAGACACTCAGAATTAAAAAAAACCCCGATTCTCGATAACACAAAGAAACCCCTGACCAAGAGACCGTATATGAAAAGAGAGAAAAAAAACAAAAAAAAAATACAGAATGGATCACAGAAACTTTTTTTCTTTTTTTACTAGGAAGGACCACGGCTGAGCTCCACACCGACTTTTTGGACAAGCTGCATTCCAAGGGGTTCAAACACCTCCTCCCAGAGCTGTCGCCTCCGACGACCTTCAAATATGCTCTTGGACCGCTCACCCGTCTCTCCCTCAGGTCCAAAAACAAACACTTTATCTTCATTCCACGGAGCTTCACCGTTGGCAAACGCTATCCATTTCTCCTGGATCGTATCTCTCACCCGCGCATAAGAGAACTGATCCACAATGTACGTCTCCCATTCTTCTTCAGACGTCAAGCCCCAGGATCGTCGCTCAATGTCAGTCTCTTCGTCGTCCACGTCATCGAACGAACAATCATAGCAACACTCATCGGTTGTTGAAGGACTTGGGGTCGATTTAATCTTGGGGAGAGGGACATTGTCGAAAAGGTATATGAGGTCAGCCTCATGGTGCGGGACACCACGTGAAGGACCCTCTTGATCAAACACATATCGCCACACGTTGTGCCCACCTCGTTCTCGTTTAGCATTTCTTGCAATAATCTCCGCTGGCCAAGCTACCCGAGCATCATTAACAAGCTCAAAAAGACGTTCAGGAAGCTCTTCATCAGGCGTGCAGCTACTGATTTCAAAAGCGCGGAGGAGATTGTTAGCTTTGTTAAGAGATTGTATGCAGGCTTTAAGGCGGCGAACAACGGCAGGGCCTGTCCATGTTGAAATCGGACTCGACCATAGCATAGAATCACTACAGCAATCTCCAATGATGAGAGGTTGGAGGCTATTGAGAGCCTGAAGATTAGGAATCAATGGGGTAGGGGCACCAGAGGTGGAACGTAATTCTCGTAGACGTGACCGACTCCGACTACTGCGACGAGGTGGAACAAGCTTCAAAGAAGCACTCTCCTTCTCGGTACGGGAAGAAGGATTATGATTGAAATACTCATGCCAGTCCTTCCGGAAGAACTCGCCGTCGTCTATGACTCGATGCAGTGACCGCATCTCAACAAGTTTTTTGACGTCAATTGTTCGGAGCTCGTCAACAGAAGACACATGAAGTGCGGACTGTATCCTCGATAGGTGACAACCAGCTCGGGCCACATTGGGCAGGTAGGACTCGATGATGGCACTCTGAATGATGGCACGGCTGAATAGAGGTCGCACCTGGTTTGCAGCTGAGAGCAACTGATAGACAATGTCCATCGCGCCGGAAGACTCGCCGAAAAGTGTGACATTTTCTGGATCACCCCCGAAGCCTTGAATGTAGTGATGAATCCATTCCAGAGCCTTTCTTTGATCATTTAGACCTGGGTTGAAGATGAATCGTACACACCAAATGCAACACTACCACGCACCGTAATTTCCGGATCCGTTATCACCACCGGCCAGGTTATCCTCACGGATAACTGGGCTGAAGGCGAAGCCGAGCAAACCTAACCGAAAGCTATGCAAGACTTTGTCAGCCGTCAAATCATACATGATGTTCCAATGCCTACTTACTTTATGCTGACAAGAATTATAGGTTTTCCAATTTCCATGCCCTTGCGCACAATGGCCCCACCATCATAAATCCATGACGAACCAGTCCCTCTATCTCCACCCCTAGGACTGTATTAAGCTGGGCACAAATGAAAAAGGCGTGCAGACATACCCATGTATCCAAACCATGACGGGAAGGCGAGAATGTAGAGCAAGTCCAGCGGGGCATGTAATATTTAGATTGAGACATTCAAATTCATCGTGCTTGAGAGTCTGGGGGGGGATATCTGCATGGTCAAGGCCGAAAAGTATTTCCTCGGTGACCTTGCATTCTTGGGACTGCGGGCAGATTGGCCTACGAGAATGACTAAGTGAGTGTGGGTAACTGCAGTGCACAAACGATTCTCGTACCCATGCTTGAAAGCAAGAGTTATTGCTGGGTATGTACTGAACAGTTTTGACTGGCGAAAACGTGCGGGTATCGAGGCATACTTTATACCCAAGTACTGGTGTATCGAGGCATGAGGAGCAGAGGCCAGATGGTTGATACCGCAGAAAGTTGTGTCAAGAACAG